>ENA-OREC01001882-OREC01001882.1-marine-metagenome-genome-assembly--contig:-NODE-1882-length-11108-cov-14.215212_pt1 | contig 11108 bp, 3 predicted proteins | sample MGYA00248626_ERZ508543 | MGnify/ENA primary metagenome ERZ508543 (study PRJEB26211, sample SAMN05518279) | marine metagenome | isolation source: Puget Sound, Washington, USA | host: Bankia setacea... | reverse complement strand
AGTCTCCCCTGTCTAGAGCATAGGAAGAAGACTAGTCTCCCCTGTCTAGAGCATAGGAAGAAGACTAGTCTCCCCTGGCTAGAGCATCGGAAGAAGACTAGTCTCCCCTGTCTAGAGCATAGGAAGAAGACTAGTCTCCCCTGTCTAGAGCATATTCATGAAAAGGAGATTTTATTTGTTAACTGTTCCAATGGTACAGGCACGTAATTGAAGAAAGTACTAATGTGTCCAACTATGCTCTCTGATACTATTGTTCTCCTTATTACAGGATATCTATTGTAAGTACAAGGTCTACCTGGAGGACAAATACACCCAGACTAAGGGCATTCCTAACACACCTAACCCAGACTACAACCATGACAGAGTTATCTCTCTCAAAGGAACTACAGAGGTAAGGGTGTTTATTTTAAAAAGTTAGTGAAAAAATGAACATATAAATAAATATGTAACATTAGAACTAGAACATTAGTACCTCTTAAGTTGTTATGGCTCAAATAAGGGATTCTCTCACAGTGCAAGACAATGTAATTTGTCACATGATAGATAAGGGCTATAATTCTGTGTAGTGCCCTATGTGTCCAATAAGTGGCACATACCATTTCTAGACTGTAAACAAACATATAGACAATGATCAGGGCTTAACTATTGCAATCTTGTAAACATTCACTTCAAAGGTCATCAAAATGCTAGACCAAGTCCTATCAATGTTGACATGTGTCAATCATGTTTATTGTGTGAATGATATGGACATAGAGAAGAATCTAGCATGATTTGTTGTTTACCAACCATACACAGATTAGATTTCATTAAGGCCCACTGCATGCTCCTCAAAACAGTTACCAGAAGACAATTTTACAAGGGGTACTGCATCAATATTTGTGAAATGTAGTATCTTTCTGGTTCACTTGTTTTCTTATTGTCATATTTTAAAGTTATTTTGAGAAAACATATCATCATAATCAAACTGCAAGTTTAAAATTGATCACCTAATGTTGTATAATGAATGAAAACAACAAAAATATTTGAATTTTGACAACCTTTTTAAGGTTTGCATGTAGAAAGAAAATAATATAAGCCCAATTTCAATATTTGAGATTTGTTTTTAATTTTATTTTACAGGTATATACTGCTGTTACATCCCTTCTTATCTAAAAACTGGGAAACTTTAATATCAAATATTTTCTTTCTTTCAGACTATTGAATTCTTGAAAGGTGGTGCCTTTATTGTACAACTCTGGGGTAAACAGAAGGATGTAAAAGTGAAGGGTGAACCAAAGAAGAAGAGCTCTACTATGGGTGGAATCCATGCTGTCAACACTAATGTCAAGGTATGGGTATAGTAACTAGAGGTGAAAGCAAGAGTTCTTAATGCTTTAGGATAATGCAGCAGATTGAACATTTTCCCTTTCAGTGCTTGACTGGACATTTATATGGGAGAGTTTAATTGATGAAGAAAAATGAGAAACAAATCAGAAACAATTAAAGATTCATAACGGAAGTACCTTTAATTGTATAATTTATAGAAGTGTTTCAGATTTTGTTTAAATCAACTAAAAATTGTGTGATATATACATGTTATGGAAGAAAAATCCATAAGTTTTGGTTCATCTCTCAGTCCAGGAAAGGTCATAAGGATAGAAAACATGACTCATTTGAATATTATTTAACTGCACTTGTTTACACGCCTTATGTTGGGATTATATACTCACTTGTTCTTGTTTATCATTGAATGCATAGGAATGTCATCTCCTCTTGTTGGTATGTTGAACATTTAAGGAACGCTTTAAAATAAACGCAAGAATGTGAAATACATAAACAAACAAAAGTCAATAACATAAAACGATAACAGGTTAAGTCAGGTAAATACCTCAAATACAGCAATAGATTGTCCATTTTAGATGTCCACTTCTAATTAAAACTTTGGTCAAATGGACACAGGCAAAGTATGTGAAATGGGAGTTGTGGGTTGAAGTCCTACCAAATTATTTTGCATTAAAATTTAGTGTGTTTTTTTCCCCAGAATTATTTAATAAAAATGTAAAGTTCAAATGGTGACAATTTCGTTTTGAATCGGTGTCCATCCTTTTAAATACAGCATTAGGGAGAAATGTTAACAGATTTTATATGAAGGAGTATGCATAATGGTTATTAACCTGTTATTGACTTTTAAATTTGAAAAGATATTGAGCTTTAAGAATTAAAACTTTTCCAATTTAGAAAATATATGATTATGTTAAAGATATCTTCAAGTAAAATAACTAATGTCACTTGTCAAAAACATTGTGGAAAACTATAAAAAAACATTTGTTTAAATAAAATATTCACATATGGCAACTCACAGACAAGCTTATTGGATACAAGTTAAAAACTGAACAAAATTATTAAATATCGTTGTGTAATCATAATAAATATAATATATATGAGGTGTGAGATATTTTCTATAACAAGAGCTATAGTAATATAATTTGGATATTGAATGCAAACGAGTTCTTTCTGCATCTTTTAATAGCACTTAGACCGCCTCCTCGATAGCCTAGTGGTATAGTGCTGGCATCGAGTGCGGGAGGTCCCGGGTTCAATCCCCAGTCAAGGACCGCGTCATTCCAAAGACGTTATAAAAATGGTACCAGTAGTTCCCTTGTTTAGCACTCAACATTGAAAGGGAAATACTGGCTCTTTCTCAATAATAAAGATAAGAAAATAATGTAATGGATAAGATCTGGGATAGAAAATTCTTCGAAGTCGGAGGTCATTGGCCCTTGTGGCGGGGTTGAAAAAAACGAATGACCACGCAGAACCGACAAAAAACGGAATATTTTTATTTAGAAAATAGCACTTAGGAGCCTATCACCCCTTGTAATGTTTGATGTTGTTTTTCTGCTAAGTAATGGTATGATGTTGGTGGTTTGACACTGTGCATGAATTTCAACTATTTTCAGCGATTTGACCCAGAAAAGGTAAAATACATGATGGAAGTACAGGCTCTGAGAAAGAGACAAGAGAAAATGGAACAGAAACTCGTAAGTTTGTTATGTCTTCTCCCCATATGGACCTGATTAATGTTAAATATATCTAGTGACAACCAACTTCAGTAAAGTACAGCTCCATTTTCTTCAACAAAATGTAACATTTAAATATTGACTCCACGTGGCAGTTCCTATAGGGTCATAACAATAACATGTCAGTTATTTTAGAACAAAGTAAACTTTAATTCTTACATCAGATTCTTTTGAATTTTTGTTCTTGTAATGATTTCTTTTTGATATTGTAATCCTAACTATCTGTTAGGCATTAGTGTTTGTGGATTTTGTTGGTCACTTTAACCATAAATTCGAATGTGAACGATTGTAAGTTTCAAGTATTGTTCATTTGTATACTGTTTGTAGTCTACAAATCTAAGGACCCATGGATATGTTCTATGCCCAGGAAACACATCTTTTGATTTCACAGTTTTACGGAAAGAACTAATGATTAATAAAGCCTGTCTATTACGTGAGAATGTTAAGACTGTTGGTATCAGTATTTCATTGTCATGGCCTTTTTGTTCTAGAGCCACATGCAGAAAATGATTGACACTGCTGAAGAGCATAAAAAGAAAAAGCTTCGTACAGCTCTGATTAAGGATATCTACGTAGCTTCGACCAATGATCAGGCAGAGAAATGTATCGCCCTGATTCCATTGGAGAAAGGTAGGAAGGAGTGGTAGGTGTCACCCCCCACTTTTAGCTTTATCAACCTTACCTGCTAAATTGCTAGTTTTGAAATTCTGCTACAACTCAACATGTATACTCTAAATATTGTTCTATTTGCAAGAAATATAAAGATATATTCATAGTGGTAATATTGCATTGAAACAAGGATGTTATGCTACAAAAATGTAATTATAAACTGGCAGTTTTGATACAGGTGAAGATTGAACAACTCTTGTATGCTCTTGTTTGTACAGCTTGAACTTTTGTCATTTTGTAAATATTTTAATCTAAATTTAGAGTGTACTTTTTCTTGATGTTTCTTTTTGAAATATAATAATTCTGCTTATCTCTATTTGAATATTTTAAATGGTTAAACTTTGACTGGGACAAAAATGAGTACCAAAGCACACATTCACGTATCAGCAAATCTAATTTGCTAATGACAACAGCTTTCAATGTTACAAACAGTTTTTCACAGACATTGTATCAAATTTTACGAACTCAAAAGATAAAACATGACACAAACTAAACATACAGATTGATATAAATACAAATTTCATTTGTATCTCTGGTAGTCTTATAAGTTGCACTTGCATTTCTTGTACTTATGAAACATGTGTGAAATATAAATCCAATTCAGAATATGTGAACATCCATCAAATAAATACTGTATGAACATTTTCAAAGATAAGCTTGTACTGGTACATTGATTCTTTGTTATTTCTTAGATTCTGACGATGAGAGTGAGTGTACAGGTGGTGGTGGCGGTGGTGACATGAAAATTGTCATGGTGGGCGGTGGCAAGGGAGACAAATCAGGGGGTGGCAAGGGAGACAAATCAGGGGGTGGCAAGGGAAAGGGAGGAAGCGGTAGTGGTAGTGATGATAACAGCATGGTAGTAGCAGTGACAGCTGCAAAGAAGAAAGATAAGAAGGATAAGAAGGATAAGAAAGATAAGAAAGATAAGAAAGATAAGAAAGATAAAAAAGATAGGAAAGATAGGAAAGATAAGAAACATCGTAAGAAGTCGGGGGAAAAGGGCCCAAAATCTGCATTATCTAGAGAGAGTAACAGTTCGTCGTCATCGTCGTCGTCATCATCCTCAGATTCATCCTCTGACTCAGATGACGACAAGAAGAAGAAGAAGCCAAACTCCGCAAAAAAGGCAAGCCAAGAGAAATCTGGAACATGTGTATTGCTGTAAACTTAAAATCAGAGACGAAAGTCCTGTTGATTATCTTTTAAATATTTGCACTTCATGTACAGAAATAAATAAAATGCGTTCCATGTCAGGCCACTCCCTGGTTTTAAAAGAATGTGCCTTAAAAAATGAATTGAACATACTTGCATGGTATAATTTTGATGTTTCTAAACAATGATAATGCATCACAATAAACAGTATTCATTGCTTTGAATGTATGCATCTAATAGGATAAAGTTGGTTAATGGATTGTAAATACTATAGAACACAAGAAGGATGCATTGTTGTTGTTACCTCCCTTTGTTTTAGTGTATGAGTACCTGGATGGTCTCCCTTGTTAAAGTGTGGATTTTACTGCTTTTTAGCTAATGTTTGTGTTGAAGGTATTCTAATAATATACATGTATGTTCTATTAATAATGTTGTGAACATGTTTATACATTGATTGACATTTATAAAAAATATATAATTTTAAAGTCCCCTAAAGTTTAGATTATACATATACTAATTTGTTTTAGTTTGATTGTGAAACAAGCAATTTTGCTTATGTAAATCATGCTCAAATCCGTTCCTGGAAAGAGGGTAAAGTTTCTTGCTCAAGAGAACAACTGTAGCCTTTGATGGGATTCGAACTCACAATGGACCAATAATGAGTCAGATGCTCTGCCCACTGCGCCACACCACTTAAGTTTTGATTTTATTTATCCCATTCTGTGAGCTTGTTCTGTTAATTCATTATTTAGAGTAATTTGAGAAAGATATCACTTATGTATCCTCCATTGTTTTGTTATCCGTCCAATTCATTATTCATTTCATTTTTGCCTTAGACTTCATCAATAACCATTATTTTTGTTAATCTTGAGGACAAAATTGCTTATGATTGAAAAAGGGTAGATATCATGTTTTTGCTGGTCAAAACATTTGTGACTAATACTGTGCATATTTATATTTTAAGTGATTTGTTTTCGAGAAACTGTTACCTTAGCTGATTTTCATCTCCATTTCAAATTTGGACAGACCTAATTTTCTTATTAGTATATTATTATTGATCAACACACAATCTTCTACGATTCTTTTAAATGGACTAAGATGTTTAAGAACTTTTGTTTTTGTGAAAGAAATTTGCATTCCTACTTTGTTACATATATATATATATATGAAATTTGAAATGAAAAAGATGAGGTATTTACTATTACTTCACTCAATGACATCTGTACCAGGACCACTATCAAGCAAAGAGAAAACAACACATAATAATTTGTAATAAAGATAAACTTACATATCATCATCAGCAGCAGCAGCAGCATCCACGTGTTTTCATGTTATAGTTTGTACTTTTTACTATATTTTTTACAGAAAACAAAACCCGACTTTTTCTCATCAGCATGTGTTCTGTTTTTACTCTTCTGGTATTTTGATTACTTCAATACTTCAATACTCATTTTGTAGAACTATGTGAAACACCTTTGTTTCTTCATATTGTCTATAAACATGTATAGATAATTATAAATACATGCTTATATCAGTTACAATTTTAATTGCTGCAATATGTAGTTTCTTATCTGTACAATGTGTGCATATATATTCGACCATCTGTTAAAAACTATTGTAGTAATTAGTCATTATATAGTATTGAATTACCAGTACATATAATTTGGATGAACTAAGTTATAATTATATTGTATGATAAAGTTTTTATGACAAATGAATACATGATTATGTAGTATTTGAAACTTGATGCAATGGTCAGATTTTATATTACTTTTTATAGCGATTATGCAATGTTCAAAACAAAATAACATTTTCAAAATGTATACATTTACCATCCTTAAAATTTCTTTCAAAAGAGTACATCACACATAAGTTGTGCCAGAGCATACCGTGAGGTTGAAGCAAAAGAGATTTTGAGTGCTAGAGGATAAGAAGCAGATAGAACTTCTGCATTCACCTCACTCAATAGAGGCATGGCTTTAGTGTAATGCTTAAAATTGTATGTATGTTTCAGCTAGAAATGGTTCATCTGCAATGTGTAATTTAGTATTAACATTTATTTAAAAAGAGCAACGAAATATTTCAATGAACATACTTGTGAACGTGCTCTCAAGTTGTGATAAAGACGTTTTCGGCAGTTTTCTTTGTGTATCCAAATAACTTCAAAAAGGATGGTGTGTTCAACAGTATTTTTCAAAAAAAACAGCACAGTGACCTACTGTTTTTATAAGCTTGTTGAGTTCAGCATTAAATTTCCTGCAATACATGTATATGTAAATAGAACAAAAATCTATAAAAACTAAAAACTACCGAAAACGTGTTTAAGTGTTGAATGTTAGGTTTCTATTTGTTATTGGCAAAGCACTGTCATTGTTATGTGTAGGTTGTGTAATTTTGTAAAGTATGGCAAGCAGGTGAGTAAACGGTGTGAGGCTCAACTGGAAGGTGCTTGCTAAACTTCCCAAAACTCAATGTAAGTCAAAATTAAGTAAGAAATGGGAGATTTATTCCATGCCTTTACTAAATATAGAGTTACCAAACAACAGTTTCAGTATTTATTAGGTAGATGAACAAAGTAGTATGTAGCATATTTTGGATATCGTTATGGTAAAAAGAATTACTATAATTGTAACAGGTTGCTATGGTAATCCTGTTGTTATGGTGATTGTCTGGTTGCTATGGAAACGGTATTCAGCTCAGGAGCAGATACTGTGATAAAAGTTGACTGTGATATTTTGTGTGTGTATTTATATAACAAGAAAAACTAGAATAAATTAGTACCATAACCCATTAGAATATTTAACCAGATTAAAGAGAATTGAATTCACTGATTTGAAAAGGATCACGTAGCCCATCTGACAACAAAAATAAAGAAAACAAAAATGTCGTTTTTTAACTTTCTAATTTTGATTGGAAATAGGCCAAAAATGGCTTTAAAAAATTCAACATTTATATCATTTTGTGGCATTACAACTTACAGAAACAAGGACACGTTTGTTTTCTCTTTGTTTTTCAAACATTACATAATTTCATATTCATAATTTTGATTTTTTTTTCATTTTGAGTTTTGAGTTTGACATGTACATAGTATTATAACAATTTTAGGTTGCTGTGAATTGTTTTGCACACAAAAGAAATAAGCGTTATTTGATTAAATAAAGAAGAGTGAAGTTTACAAAGGTTTAGCCACAGCAAAAAGAGGCTCTTGGGAGACATACATGCATACATTTTAACTGACTACCCTCACAGCTATTTTAAGGCTGGAAAGTTTAAGGCTGGTAGGCAAAAATTATACATAATACATCCCTGTGGTTAAATGTGTGACCAAAAGTGGAAATGAAGCCAACATATTTTCTTTTCAATATATTTTGTACCCTTAACCTTGTTTCAGAAATTGTATTCTTCAGTTATCTCCCATGATATAAATGCTTTAAATAGGACCATATAAGTGAGACTGAACATATAAGAAATACAAGAAATCCACAAATTAATGGAAAATCTGTTGAAGGAGATTGAGGTGGTATGGATTGAGTTACTGGTGTATTTTCTGAATGGATAACAATAGGAACATAAGGTTTATGGGGGAGATGTGGTAGGACCAGTGAAATAGTATAGGTCTTTTTAGTGAAGAATAAGGCTGGTTAGGGAGTAGGGTTGTGATTTAACACTGCCAAGTAATCTTTTGTTTGGAGAGATGTCCCCTTACCATTTAAGGTGGTAGAAAAAAGGGGACCGTGTGCTTATCAAAGCAAATCTGTGATATTTTTGTATATAATATATTATGATTTATTTATTGATTCATACATTTACTATTAATGGTGATTTTAAAACACCAGTTCAAAGTAAATACACTGACTTAAATCATTTTTTGCTCATATTATTTTGTCAATAATTTGATCATAATGTTTTTTTTATTTATTGATTGTGTTAAAATATAATTAAATTAGGTTGGTAGTGTCACTGGTTAGGACTAGTTGAAATGTTGGTAAAGTCTCACTTGTTAAGTTCTCACATCTCAAGAGTATCACTCAAATTAGAACTTACTATACCCACATGTTTTTGTTTCCAATTTAAAAATGTGAATAACAATGGTAGTGTTTTGCCAAGTACAAATATAAACATGATGTTTGAACAATAGTGTATACTATGTATTAGATGTAGAATAATAAATCTGTTAAATGGTTCATTATTTGAAACTTATCATTTAAAATCATTATAAACGTTTTGTAGATTTTGTGTAATGAACAACAATTTAGAGTCACTTGTAATATTCTTGTTGGCAACATTGCAGATGAATCATTGTTCAGCTGAACCATTGTAAATGTATGACAGTGTGATTGAGAAAGGTCTGTAAGTGCAGATAGGTTCCTTGCACTCCTCAGTATGTACATGTATTAGAATTCTGCAAGATTAAAACAAACTTACCGCAACAATTTTTCAAATATTGTTGTTTGTATTAACACAAATAAGGCAATTGACATGGTTTCCAATGATCTTAAAATGTGTTTATTTAATTAGTAGTCATTTAAATATTAAAAGTAAATAATCATAAAAATAATGCACAATAAAATTGTAACAGTTTGAACATGTATCATTCAAATCCTGCAGAATATATTTCTCTTCAGTATTATTTTTATGTTGACACAGCATTGTCCATACTCCTTTTGTGTGTAGTATATTTGTATAATCCATTATTCTGTTCCCAATATATTATGTGAAGCAAGCTATTTGTGCTAAAATACATTTCATTTTTGTGCAGTCATTTATGTCTGACTTATTAAGAATGTTGACCTTTTGTGTTTACTAAACCTTTTTTACTTACTTTTTGTATTTTCCATATTTATTAAAAACCAATTAGACAACCACTTAGAGTATTGTCCAACCACGATATATATTGTAGTTATGACAAAATGCAATGGGAGTATTTCTGTACACTTGTCTTTTTGAGTAAAATAAATTATGCTCTATTGGTCACTATTTAATGTTTATTGTTTTTTTTTAAATATTGTTTCCGTACCTAGGGAGCAATGCTGTTAGTAAATATTTCATTAATAAACCCAAATGGTAGAAACACACGATATGATACGAACACTATCTCGTAATGACATATCTGACAGACAAGTTTGATGCAGAAATATCTTAAGGGGATATCAGGAAAGCTGTGTTTCATCATATGAATGGTAAAGCCAGCGGGCCAGAGGCATTTCGTCCGAAATTATAAAATCTTCCTTTGAAATAATTGTACCATACTTATGCACATAAAGAAATAAATACAATACACTATTTACCAACTCTGAGAATCCTGAAAGCTGGGGGTTCTAAGGCTATAGTGTACCATTGTTTAAAAGTGGTGACCCAACTCAGCCAAAACACTATTGTTATATTAACTTTAAACAATGTATTATCTAAAATCTATTCATAAATACTTCTTGGTCTATAAACTAAGTGGAACAAGGAACATGAAAATATACCAGAGTCATAGAGAGTGTCAGTATGGATATCAAAAAGGCAAACATACCATAGACTTGTGTTTCTATTACAAGAAATCATTACAAACTTTTTAAACTCTGGTAAAAAAACTATACAGTGTGTTTATAGACTATGAAAATTATTTTGACAAAATCAAATTTAGCATTTCTTTGACAAAAAATGTTATGACAAAACGTCAGTACTAACATAACAAAGGCCATTCAAGCCATGTACTCAATTGTGAAGTCCGTTTTCAAACATCAAGGATCTACATCTGATCCAATTAATTCATATATGGGCATGAAATCAGGATGATGCTAGTTCATCTTTACTTTTCATGATGTTTGTTAATGATATTATCTGACATATTGATAACAACATTCTTAATTTTATATGCTGCTAACCAAGTGTTATTTTCAACCTCTCCTGACCTGACTCTACAGTCTATGTTAGCTGATATTGAAGTTTACTGCTGAAAACAAATGCTAATAATACCAATGTTCTTAACTTTGAAAAGGGAATGCTCTTTTAACTTATATAACAGTAAGTTAGAAATAGTTACAAATATCTAGGAGTAAATTTCTATAAAAAACGGCCATCGGATACTAAAAGATATATAGCTGAACACATGTTAAAGTAATATTATACTCATATTTGATATCAAAGAAAATGAATGAAAGTATAACAGACAGTTAATATATCAACAAATATACATAATGAATGTATAAAGACCAAATATATCCCTTCGTACATTTT
>ENA-OREC01001881-OREC01001881.1-marine-metagenome-genome-assembly--contig:-NODE-1881-length-11109-cov-14.735859_pt1 | contig 11109 bp, 4 predicted proteins | sample MGYA00248626_ERZ508543 | MGnify/ENA primary metagenome ERZ508543 (study PRJEB26211, sample SAMN05518279) | marine metagenome | isolation source: Puget Sound, Washington, USA | host: Bankia setacea... | reverse complement strand
GTTTCCCTTACTTCTAACCTCTGTTTTGAATGAGATACTGTATCCAGATAATATTGTAGTTTCCCTTACTTCTAACCTCTGTTTTGAATGAGATACTGTATCCAGATAATATTGTAGTTTCCCTTACTTCTAACCTCTGTTTTGAATGAGATACTGTATCCAGATAATATTGTAGTTTCCCTTACTTCTAACCTCTGTTTTGAATGAGATACTGTATCCAGATAATATTGTAGTTTCCCTTACTTCTAACCTCTGTTTTGGGTAAAATACTGGACTCAGATATTCCAGAGGCATTTCTTGGCATGTTTTAATTCAATGAGAAATTCACTGCCAACAACACATACATTACAACACATGGCAGACAAAATTATAATCAATGTAAAAAGCTACCTTTCTTCATCCAGAATCCCAGCCATTTTAGTAGTTGTATGTCTCTGTGTGGAAAGAAGTGGAAGAAACGACCTCTAATAGCACCCCTTGTTACCCTGGCAACACCTTCCACAAGGTCATTGGCTGTTGTTCCTATTAAGAGTTAATAGAAAACATTGACAGCTGATTTATAGATATGTATTAGCTTTCTTCTTTCTAACATGCTTTAAAATGTTGACTTTGGAATATAATCATAAACAAATCATTAAATATTTAGTTGTACTAACAATCTAATACTGATAATAAAAACCCATAGCTGTAGATAAGTGGTCTTGACAGAAAACGAAAGTACACAAGCAGATAGTCGCAAGTTTCTGAACGCATGAATGACAGTAAGTTAACAAACTATAGATTCAATAACTCAGGTTGTGGCCCTACTGCTGTACTCAATGTTCTATGGAAAAATGTCTACAAGTTAACACTTTAACAATACAACAACATTCCATAGGCTCACATACATTACCATTAAATTACTGGGAACGAACCTGCTTAAGTCTTAAAAAGTAGAATTTCAAAATACTGACAGCCATTTTAACATTAATTTCCTAGGCACTAACTAATGATGCATATTAATGGAGGGTCCACTGTAATGTGTACATACCAGCGCTGTATCTAGAGAAGAGGTAGTAAGGTATAGGGGCAGCCTCCATTCTCAGATTAGACTGTATCACCACTGACACCTCCTCCTTGTCTACTTGGAAGTCAAACGCTTTCTGTAAAGTCATAAAGGTATAACAAAATATATATAACATGACTGACCTTGTGTTAATAATAGAACAATAACGACTATTTTTTAAAGTTCATGCATTCAAAGGGAAATACTGGCTTTTTATCAAGAGTTAAGAAAGGACACAAAAAAAATAATGGATAAAATCTGGGATGGAAATCCTTTGAAGTCGGAGGTCATTGGCTGTTGTGGCGAGGATGAAAAAACGACCGACCGCGCAGAACCGAAACAGTTGGAACACAAAAAATAAAATACATTCAGTTTACATGAAGCTTGACCGAGAGTGTAAATTGAAAATCTTGAGACAAAGTATTAAATCCATAATCAAGCCTCACCTCATTTTCAAATTCTAAAAAGTTTATATCGAATGCCAACTCATGCAAGATATTTTTAATCTGTTGTGATGAAAGTTAAACAAGTGTTCAGTTAACCAGATTCCAATGTGAAAACATACCAGAACATTGAGTACAGCAGTGGGACCACAAGCGGAGGTTCCGATCTGTTTCACTTGTACTAGATAGGCTTCATACTCCTTCCAGATCATCACCTTCTCCACGTCAGACACAGGGCTTCTACCTCGACGCTTTCTGCGTAACTGAAAAATAACCAAACATTTCAAGATCAGTAAAATGCCCTGTCTTTAATCATTGCACACCTCCAAACTGAAACACTTCCTCCTTAGTTCAGTGTATGATTGTTGAACAGTACAAGAAAACAATCCAGCAATCCATTTTACCCCTTCATCTTTGTACATGTATTCATTGTGGCAGAGTATTCCTGTACGTGTATGCCAAAACATTCATTATCACTATTATACATGTAGTACTAAACAGAAATTACTGAATTTTGTTATATAGACTGTCAACAATAATTACACTGCTATTTGGATATTTCAACATACAATAGTTTACACAAGAACTACCTGTACCTTATTTTCAACTAAACACTTTTTTAAATAACAGACTTTAAGGCATGGTAAATGAACATTGTATACTGTAAATTGTTTAATACTCGCAAGATTGTTATTATTCGCTTTTATTCAAAAGTTCACGGCTTGGAATTCAAGTTGCTAGTTTTTAATTATCAACACAAAACAGAGACTTACGAAAAGACAAAGTGCAAATAATACAACATCCCGAAAAAGACATGTGTGTCAATACTGCAAAATTGTGCCACCACAAAAACCTCCCAATCAACAGCAATGGAATAACCTACATATACACACCTTTATATATTGTCATTAATTACCGTGCAAGTTTAACACACATATTTTTTTATTGTTTTTTTTTTATCCTGCAGTCCAAGGAAATTTCTATGCAGAATTACTTAATAATCTAATTACATTGTACTAATGTTACTTTACAACGCAAACTTAATATAGACTCGTTCTTTGTGAAGTAGACGTCTAACATACTTAATATATATATAGTACATGTATCATAGAAACGCAGGGCAAGTTACATATATATTGCTTAATTTCTTAACTTAAAGATGGATTTTCGCTCAAAATAAAAAAGTACATATTCATTTGTACTTCATTTGTTTAAAAGAATGAACAACAAAATACTAATTTTCCTACTTTCGAATTGCTCCCAAGTATTTAAAATCTTTTACGACTGACACGTTAATTATTAGGTCCACTTTTAAGGGTATTCTGTAAAAAATTACAAAATATTACCTTTGATATAACATTACAGAGAGGTTGTGTGAGAAGTCTGTCTGTTCTATCCTCTCTGTCTGTACACACATCCTCTAATAGTAAACCAAGCTGATCAATGTCCTCGTATATAGGCTCAGTCTCCTCTATTCTGTTATATAGAAAACAAGCTGTGAAACAATCAAATCTAACGTAATGAAAGCCAGTGTTAAAACTATCAAATCTAATGTAACGAAATCAAGTGCTAAAACTATCAAACGTTTAAATATGTAACGAAACAAAACAGAAAACTTAACAAATTCAACGGGATCTGTTAAAACTTTCTTTCCTTGCATGATTGACTTTGAACATGGAAGGGATAACATCTTTGAGACAATAAAGTTCATGATCATATGCTGGTGCCGAGATCTTTGTTAAAGCTTTGATAATACTGCGATTATTCCTGTGATTAGTCCAATTACAGACACAGTCCAGTATTCTTAAATGACATCATAAAAATATGCAAGCCATGTACATGTATACATAGTAAAATACTCAAATTAAGCATATCTTAAACATACAAGTCAATACATATTTCAAAAAGTTCAAAAAGAGTACAGCAAGTTTGATAAGCTTATATGTTTAAGCTAATATTACATTTTCTAACATGATCGGCGTTTTTGTCTATATGGAAAATGAAAAAAATACCATCATATATCGGCTCATTAACAACAGTTTGTCGTTCTGATGCTTGTTATTAACCACTTTATGCGTGGCTAATTCCTATGCATCAGAACTCTAAACTGTTGTTAATGAGCCGATATACAACGGTAACTCCTTTTATTTCTTAAATATCCATGTGATGTTTTACAAGTTGCATTATACATGTACCTCAGTTTATGGCTTTTCAAATGATTTAGGTGAGCATTTGTGTGTATTCTTTCTTCTAAAGTAAAATCTGTATTCTCTGATCCGTGACCATTTGTTGAATACTGCCTTTCCTCCTTTATACTCCTTGCCACGGCGCCAGAGACTCGAACGTTCTCCTCCTCATCTGAGCTGCTGCAACCAGCCATGCGAGGGGACACATTGTACGCCTTCTTGTTGAAGTTCTTCTCTCGATTATTACTCTCGTCATCTTGGAAGTTGGAGCTCTCCATAGCTATATTTGGAACATCACATTCACTGGATCTAGATAGAAAAATAAACATTATTACTTTCATTGAAACTTACTTGACATGGCTCTGAATCTTCAAGCATTGAAAAGCATTGCTTCACATCAAGCTCACGGTGAAATACAGACAAAAACATTGCTTCACATCAAGCTCACAATGGATTACAGACAAAAACATTGCTTCACATCAAGCTCACGGTGAAATACAGACAAAAACATTGCTTCACATCAAGCTCACGGTGAAATACAGACAAAAACATTGCTTCACATCAAGCTCACAATGGATTACAGACAAAAACATTGCTTCACATCAAGCTCACGGTGGATTACAGACAAAAACATTGCTTCACATCAAGCTCACAGTGGAATACAGTCAAAAACATTGCTTCACATTAAGCTCACGGTGGAATACAGTCAAAAACATTGCTTCACATCAAGCTCACGGTGGAATACAAACAAAAACATTCCTTCACATCAAGCTCATTGTGAAATACAAACAAAAACATTGCTTCACATTAAGCTCACGGTGGAATACAGACAAAAACATTGCTTCACATCAAGCTCACGGTGGAATACAGTCAAAAACATTCCTTCACATCAAACTCACGGTGAAATACAGTCAAAAACATTGCTTCACATCAAGCTCACAGTGGAATACAGACAAAAACATTGCTTCACATCAAGCGCACGGTGGAATACAGACAAAAACATTGCTTCACATCAAGCTCACGGTGGAATACAGACAAAGACATTGCTTCACATCAAGCTCACAATGGATTACAGATAAGTGAAACTGTTTCCTATGTTGTTCAAGCTAGAAGAATATATTCAATAAAATAAAAAGAAAGTGTTTCAAATCATGATCAAAACTGCAACATCATTGTGGTAGAGTAAGATTCACAACCTCCATGTAATATAGTTATTTCATAGTCACAATACAGGTATATATTTTGTACCTAAACAGCTCAGATTAATGTTGCCTTAACAAAAGATTTGCAACTGGCTAAAACCACCACAAATATCCAAATTACAAACAATTCACCCTAAAATTTCATATCCACTTTTGAAATTTTGCACTTACCAAAAAAGAATTGTTGCAAATGTTTACATACTTAGCTTGACCTGAGGCCTCTCCCAGGGCTGATGAATCCTCATTCTCATGTAACCCACTATTTAGTTCTTCATCTCCATTCCTTAGATAATGGTCCAAGCTTCTAGATCGACGTGTAAAGTGTGGATAGTTGAGTACTTCGTCTGGATTGGTGAATTCTAGCGAGGCAGAGTGACGATGGAACTGCTCACTTTCCTCACTTGAATCTCTGGATTTCTACAAACAGGAGTAAAAATATAATGAAAGTCTGCTAAACGGGTCCACTTGAAAATAAGTAACTTCTAAATACTGAATACTCTTATTAGATTCACAAGTACTTTTCAGATGTTGATATTAAAACTGCATATGTGTACAAACAAATCCTCTAAACAAAACATTTGTCACAGTCAGCTGGGTCAGTTTAGCAAGATGTATGTCAAAGATTTTTTTCCAAAGTGTCTTTTTTTTTAAATTTGTTTTGACTTTTGCCACATGTCACAATTTTAAAGTCAGACAAATCAGGGAGACTAGTTCTATCATTTCCATCTAGCTTGAGCATTGACTCCTGAAACCTAATCCAGAATCTAAATCAGATATCCAAAATGTTGGCTCACTTATAAATATATCTTATCCTATGTTCACAAGCTCTAAACTAAAATGTTTCTTTTAAAGTTGGTGTAAAGTTACACTAATTACAGCCATTCAATTATACTCTAGTATACCGGTAAGTGTACACTTGTATACCGGTAAGTGTACACTTGTATACTGGTAAGTGTACACTTGTATACCGGTAAGTGTACACTTGTATACCGGTAAGTGTACACTTGTATACCGGTAAGTGTACTCTTGTATACCGGTAAGTGTACACTAGTATACCGGTAAGTGTACACTAGTATACCGGTTAGTGTACACTTTCTTTGAACATTGAGTTGTTTGCAACTGATTGTAATTATGCATTATGTAATAGAAATTAAGAATGCACATACTTCAATTACAAACATAATAATACTAATATAGAATTAATTATTGGTAATGAATACAATTGAACATTTGTACAAGAACATATTTTATTCAATATACAAAAACGATTTGCCACAGCTAAAGTTTACCTGTCCTCCTAAAGCCATGGTATCCTCTGGACTTCTACTTGTTGGATGAAAGACTGACTCTACAGCTGCCTCAAACTCTGGTGACACCATCTCTGACGAGTCTGACACATAAATCTTATCAAAAGGATCACTATCACTACTGCTAAACCGTCCATATAAAGGAGAATTATTGCTTACTTTGTCATAGTTATTATTTACTGGATTTAAAGAGTTTCGATAAAACAGACTTGCATTTGAACCACTAGATGGTCGAGATTTTCGTCTAGCACCAAATAAGCTCTCTGACCATCTATTCTGTTCAGAGTTATTTTCTCTAAAGCATTGATCACAGACGTTCACTCCCATCTCCTTCTGCCTTTGACTGTCCAGCTCCATCGGTCTTTCACAACAAACACATAAATTATCTCCCTTGCATGACTCACTATTTCTCTCTCCAATTGAAGAGTTCTCATCAGTTTGACTACCACATGCAGCACATTCAGTAGCTAGATCACTGTAAGAATGTTTAAAGTCTTCCTCAGCATCTGAACTGTCACTGTCATTTTCTTCTGTACTTTTATCACAAGAAATATTGCATGGATAAAGAAAGGAAAACCCCCCTCTCACTGAACTATCCACATCCGACAAAATATTACATGCCCCATGACAACTGTCTTCTATTGAATCATTTTGAACTTTCTGTTCTCTGATTCTCACCACTGGCAAATATTCACCAGCAGTAGGATTAACAGTTTCATTATCAGACACTACTTCATCTTCATTGTTTGGCAGAACTTCATCTCCACAACCCTCATCTTCATCCGACGATGAATCTCTAGCAAAGAAAAGAAATCTCTCAACATTTGGTGGTAAATCTGCTTCAATAAAGTCTGCAATATCATCATTACCACTATCATTGTCATTCAGTTGTTCATTTACAGCAACAACATTGTTAACATGCATGCCTGCTTCTCCATTTCCAGCTGGCACATTTTCTCCTGGATTTTCATTATCTTCTGCACTATTTCCATCCGGACCTTCTTCAATTTCATCAAAACAATTACCTTCATCCAAATCATTGGAAAAATCTGAAGTATACTCTAAATTTTCCTCCTCCTGGTTTTCATTTTCAACATTTGGAGCATTTTCTACCTGATTTTCTGTTTCAGACTTTTCATTACCTATATCTTCTTCTTCAACAACACTATCATTTTCAGTTGATTCTTCAAATGCATTATTTTCCAGCAGATGCTTTTCTTCTGTTCTATTGTCCACTAGAGTTTCAGTTTTACCACTTTGATCACCTAGTGAAGTTGAATCTAAATAGTTCCCGGAATCTTCATCAAAGCTACTGGCTGTTTGACCTGAAGAATCTGTATTTACTTGTGAAGCTTGATTCTCTAGCTCTCGCTCAGTCTCAACTTTGTTCTTTTCATGACACAAACCTCCATTTACACTTCCATTTGCCAATTTAGCATTTTGTTCTTCTGGAGGTTTATTATTGCTTTCTTCATCTGAGAAGCTTTCAGGCATAGCAAGTGGTGCTATAACAGAACAATTATTGCTATAAAACATTGGAGACCTACTCTGTTCTGAGTTCCCCATGACCCTAGATGAGTACTTAAACCCATTGCAAACGTTCCCATTTTTCATTCCATATGTTCGTAACCCATTGTCAGAACCTGTGTCATTACTTTGAACACTATCATCACTCGAAACAACTAACACATCATTATCACTTCTCATCACTCCTCCACGAGTTCTACCAAATATTAAATCATTCTCATGTCGATACAAGTCACAAACATTTCTAGAATAACCACGTTGGCCAACAACAGCACAATCTATGCCATTGTGACCATTATATTTTCTGTCATTAGTGTTACACAGATTTGTATAGTTTTCTCCATTTCCTCTGGATTGGTTTTTATCTGATACCCTGTTTAAACTGTCATCATACTGTTGGTTTACATCTCCATTTGTGTGGTTAGAATCATTAGTTACAGCAACTGAGCCACCAAAATCATCAAAGTTGGTATCCGATCCATTGACGAAACTTTCAAGAACATCTAACCCATCTTCATATTCAAAGTTATCTCCATTAATTTGCTCAGGAACATGGACAACATGGCCGTTTTTCCTACTTCCTTTTGCTTCTGTTGCATTGTTTTTCTTCTTCACCACAACTTTCAAAACTTCGCGTTCTTCCATTGTGAACGTTCCACACCTATCCAAGTACGCCCATCATGTTAAAAGCCACTCCTGTATCTGGAAAACAAAGCAAGTAACTTTAAGTAAGTCTTTGCAATGAAAACTATCTATCTATCTATCTTCCAATAATGTCAAACCCCTGCTGGGGACCTAGACATATGCGCGTCAAGCTGTAGGAATATTATTAAAGCTAAAAATAAAGAAGGGGGTTGGGTTGTAACCAATATACAATGACTAAAAATAAAATAAGTGAGGATATAGGTTAGGTTTAAAAGTAAAAGTATGGTGGTTTTCTATGGTGAGATGTGGTCAATCTTGCTTGGTGGAGCAGGCCACAGTTTTTCGAGGGGGAGGTTGTTCCAGTGAAATACAGCTCTTGGAAAGAATGAAAATTTGTACTGATTATAATATATAATAAAAACATTTTTTCACATCTGTAACTATGTAATGTAGTCACAATGTTCACTTTCTCACTTTACTTGTACATGGTTGGTGGTAAACTTGGCCAAACAGTTAAACAGTTATCCTAGTTTTTTGTCCGTAACTTAGTCATGCAGGGTGGGCTGCTTTAGGATACCGGAGCACTGCTAACAGCAGTGTAATACACCAGATGCATGCATCTATAGACAAGATTGAGGAGTAGTTAACTGACTAATGGGAAACAAGATAACTACAACATGTTGTTGATACCTGCTATGTTAATCTTTAATGATGTAAATAAACTTACTTGTATACATGCACAATTATGATGTAGAGATCAATGACAAGAAAGAATCAATGACACAACAATAATACTGATAGTAAAATTTGACATCGTGCCATTATTAAACAACACTTAATAACCACAAACCACAAAGTATTACAGTGCTCTATTGATGATACAACATGAAAACCTACATAAATATTTGCAAAACGAAGTGTATAACAAGTAATTTGTTTAGGTAGTCGTATGGCATGATAAAATATAATTGACAACAAAAACAATGTCAAACTCTATTTTTTATACTCTATTTAGTTAAATACCACACGATAAGAATGATGACGACGCGAACAAAATATTCCAAACGATAAATGACTTACTACTGAATGTCTTAAACACTGTCGTCGAATGATTACTCATCGCAGTAATGTCAAAATCTGTTATATTCCAGTGATTTATTTACTATCTTTTTCTTGTCGGCCATTTTGAAAAATAGAGTAATATTCGACTGGTAATATCACTATCGTCCGATGTACTGTACTAGTTTTCGTTGACCAGTTAGCATGTGTGCATGTATAAATATGTTGTTTTTACAACGGATGGTTATTTTAAAAGAGTTAAAAGTCGATTGAGGTAAGCATTCAATAGCAAATATCAAGTGACATTATTCTCACGTATAAGAGTTGTTTCCCTTGAAACCAAAAACATAGTCTTATTTTACACAGGCTGTATCCCTTTTAAGTGTTTACAAACCATGTTAAAAATAGCACATTATGTTTATGTGGTCACTTAGTGGAAAATGCTGAACATTTCGTCTTTCAGTGTGCAAAATATACCAACCGGAGAATAAATGCCCTTTCGAGATCTACAACAAATTCACCCTCTAAACTTAAACATTTTATTATTTGGTTCTAGCCAACACACTAATGAGGTAAACACACATATCTTTGTTTGTACTCAGGAGTTTATTAAGAACTCGAAGAGATTTGGCAGCACTCGTTCTATTTTCAGCCAATACGTCCTATCCTCACCCTGTACGTCACAATCAACTTCTTTCCTAAAATAATTATATGTATTTTATTCCCATATGGAAAACAGCCTTTTGTTATATTTAGCGATTTCTGCATCTTGTATTTTGACGAACCATTTTTCATATATTGTAACTGTCTTAGACTTAGTGTTAGTTATCATCATGTTAATTAAAGCCACATACATGCACGATTCTCAAGACAAGAAACATTGTGTATACTGTCTAGGGAATGGCCGTATCTAAGTTGTACAGAACTTGTGGCCAAACCCTTTTACCTATTATTATGATCAATTATTATATTTGTTTGTATAATAATGTTTGTGAAAGAAATGGTAATAAAACATGTTTAAACTATGAATGAATTCCGCCACATAGGGCAGTTTTGTCTGATTTTAACAGCGTATACGTTATGCTCTGTACTATTTATGAACTAATGATACCAAATACTTGTGGCACGGACCTATATAGCTATAAAGGTCCGTGGTTGTAGTAATTCAGTAACTTACAAGGAAGGCAACTTTGAGACGTGTTTACAAACAATTAGTTTATATTACACGAGACTAGTTACGTCCTGCATCACTGCAATATAAAACGTTGATCATAAGACAATACTTGGATTTATAATAACAATTAAAGCGACATTTCGTGTTTTGATAACATTGCAAACATTCTTCAAACTTTCAAGATTAAACCACCCAATGAGTTTATAAATACTACTGAAATGTCCACTAGCAACTAAAATGTGTTCTTGAAGCAGGGTATAAAGGAATAAATGTTATGAAGTAAAACAAATGAGTTACCGTTGTATATCGGCTAATTAACAATGGTAGTTTTGTTCGTTGTGTATAAAGACAAAACAGCGGATCATGTTCTAGAATGCTAATTGATGCGAACATGTTATTCTTATACCATTGTAAACTATTCATTGAACACGGAACAGATGTGTGGCCTCGTCTGTATGGCTGTACTGTACTACATATATCTGTGTGACCTCGTCTGTATGGTTGTACTGTACTACATATAT
>ENA-OREC01001880-OREC01001880.1-marine-metagenome-genome-assembly--contig:-NODE-1880-length-11110-cov-11.893320_pt1 | contig 11110 bp, 3 predicted proteins | sample MGYA00248626_ERZ508543 | MGnify/ENA primary metagenome ERZ508543 (study PRJEB26211, sample SAMN05518279) | marine metagenome | isolation source: Puget Sound, Washington, USA | host: Bankia setacea... | reverse complement strand
TCCGATGTAAACAAACGCACACTAGCTTGAAGATTTAAGCAAATGACAATGATTAAGGTTGCATAGCAGGTTAAAATAGTCAAGGTATTTTAAAATATAGCTTTAGTTTAAATAGGTCAATCACTCGAAAACCGCTTAAACAGTCGAAAACCTGCTAGACGGGGATATATGTGCATAGACACAGTATGTGTTAGATATGTCCATAAGCGCTTCCACTATATATAATATAAATAAGTCACACAGAACAAACAGGCTATAACACGACAGTACGATGGTGTTAACTGTATAATGTGTGAAACAGGTTGGGTACGAATGTTGGTCTCTCAGAACGGTTCGCGAAGTGTAGCAGTATTTTGAAATGAAAGACGGGCTACGTTTGAAGAGAAAAAGAATTGATTGATAGCAGCGTCAATTGGAAAGACAAAATATTCAAGAATATGTTGTTACATCCTTCTACGTTTACCTATTTTTTGAACTAGTTTTGTTTGCACTTTATTGTCGCAATCTTTGCTTTCAGTTGGTGTAAGGGTGAAACACGGTATCGGGACTACCCGGTATCGTATTTACATAGTTATGTCCCCTAGCCTCATCATTTGCTAGTTAAGCTTTTACACCGTATCTGTTAATATACATGACGTCATTACTATATCTTAATAATATGTAGATTCACAATCAACTAACTGTTATTGTACTTAACCACTAACAGTTGTTGCTATTTATATGTAATACACATTGTTTTAATTGTCATTACGGGGTGGTCTATAAGTGAGTTAACGAATGCTATGCAAAGTCCACTTTGATGCATCGTTGAAATGGGCTAGATTTATTGATATTTCCTAATCTTATTTCAGCTATATGTAGTACTGCGCTAGACTGGCATAGATACAAAGTAGGAACCTTATATAGTGCCATAATCCGAGTATTACTAGTAGCTGTTATTCAAACATATTGCAATGGAGATAACAAATAAATTTTAAAAAACCAGTCCACACAAATAGAATTTATAAATCATGGCCGAAATGATAATGAACAAAACTCAGGATTAACATTTAAAACATATATGTATTTAAAGCAGCTACCTTATAATAACCTTAAAAGTAACATGACACCGACGAATCACTAACAAATGCTTCAACGAATAGAATGGAATGTATTAAGAGTTAGTTGATATTTGTTATAGAAACACAACTCAGTATAACACTGTTCTGAGGAGCGAAACTCACACAACATTAATGACTCTCATTATTTCCTTGAGCTAGAAACTTTATCATCATTGCTTAGCACTGGTTGGTCCCAGGAACGGATACTAGCATCATTTTCAAAAGCAATCGCGCGTGTTTCACAATCAAACTAACCTAAATTAGTTTAAACTATAACACTTCATTGAAACTATTTTTTTGTTAATACTTATAGGCATAAACTTAAGCTTGGGACAAGTGATATTTCACTCTTGTTGACCACAGTTGATATTTTTACTCGAGGTAAGCCACTCGTGAAAATAGTATCATGGGCATCACTCCGTGAACAAAAATTCGATTGTTCACTGATTTTTTTTATCCTCTATGTCTTATTCTTTCAACAAATCCCTAGTTCAAGAAAACTGTACATAGCTCAGTGAGAAAGTTGCAAACTTGTTAATGTTCTGGAAAAGAAAAAGGGCGGACGTGATAGATTCATCATGTGTGTTGTTTGATAACCCTTTTTGATACAGATTTTACCCCTTTATTGTACTTGTATTGCGAAAACGCGAATTTTTTGGCGAGCAGGATCCACTGACTGTGATTGTACGGTAACCTTTTTTGATACAGATTTTACCCTTTCCTTGTACAAATGTACTTGTATTTTATCGGGCAGATTTATTGTCGAGCAAGATGTTCTCACCATGCCATATATATATGTAATATAATTGACAGCTGAGTATGACTGACTTTCAACATGTTATCACTCTGGTGAATACTTTACAAAGGTGTAACACAGCGTGCGGTGCGATAGTTGCTTGCATTGACACGCATATATATGCCTAGGCCACAAGCAGGGGTTTGACATTTTTGGTAGATAGATAATAATAATAACGACCGCCAACAATAACAACAACAACAACAACGACGACATTAGTTCAACGTTTCCTTGGTGTTATTGATGTATTCAGCGCATGTACGGACATGATGACCACGCTGCACTAACCCCCCGGGCGACCCAGTATTCTCTGTGTCCATACTCTGGTTTCAACCGTAAATACTGTCAACAGGTGACTCGAGCTGATTGTCTTGTCAAATTGTCGTACGCCCTGTTGGTCAAGCAATGTCACCTGATAGACTTGAACGAAGGGATCGCAAACTAGTCACGTGATGTTAGCGTTCGATCGGACCACCAGCATAAACTTAAGTATACTGCTCTTGATTATTCCTGAATACATGTGTTTGCGTTTGTTTCGTTTAGTCAATCGAACATTTGAAAACAGAGAAAGCAGCTTACAAGTTTAATGTTTATTTTAGTAGCCGAACAAGTCATGTACAGCAGCCTATATATTGTTTTTAAGGCTTGTTTTTTTTTTCATGGTTTCACACCAAAGTTATATTCGTGGAGATTTCTCTTCCAGTCACCTTATGTATGATTGTCTAAGCCCATAATCCCGCGTTACAAATTAATCGCCGCTCTTTGAATGTCTACAAATGCTCTTGATTAAAGCTCGCAGTACACTATCCACCTGGGTGATTATAGGACTATACGGTGGCTATATAAAGGAAATGTCAACAGTGATACCTGTCCCAGCTGTCCTATAGGTTTAATGCCCTGTTTCACGGTACATTATTGTACGGATATCTGAAATCCAGATAAGGTAATGTGTTTTATATTTATTTAGTTTTTTTATCAGATTTATAATATTATTAATTTGTTATATATCTATTTCTTTGTTTACTTTTATTTTTGTTACCAGTATAAGTACCATAGATAGACGTTCCTAATTCATGAGATGCTGTGTAGTACATGGGTACTTGGATGTAGGGTCTGGACTTGTTACATTATATTAACTGCATCTTATAGGCCAAATATGAACTGCATTCCTTGTATAGACCCCTCATTATTGGGCTAATAATGCATTTGAATTAGTTTATGAAGAAAAAAATGTTTTGAAGTAGACAAACTTACTTAAAAATGAGAAGTCGCTGAAAATTTATCTGACACTTCGCATGATGTAAGGGAAAAAGGGTATCATAGAAGTTAATAAGTAAGAAAAAATGTACAAACACAAGTAACCGTGCGTCTTTTTAATCAAACTATATATTTATGTGAATACAATAGTATAACGAAACATACTGACGAAACAAACAAATACATTTTTTATATGGATTCTTGTAAAACTATTTATTATGCACATGACAAGGATTCATTGGATATTGACTACGTTAACTAACACGTGTTCCACCTCAGATGCACTCAATATTGACCTAGGTCATTTCCACGTGTTCCATGCGCATTATTCTGAACTTTCTTATCGATGGCATTCTTACTTTACATCAACTTTCTTTCTTCCTCGGTGATGGCATTTTCTAACATAGTTGAATAACTGCAAACCCTCCTAAGCTTTGATGACCACACGAGGGTTTGTTTGTGTGCTGTGAAACTGTTTAGATATCTAAACCGCGGGAAAGTCGACTGATAACCAGTGTACCACGTGTAGATAAAGTAAACTAACTTGTTACATTGGTAAACGACTTTTTATTGACAGTATTGGAAATTAAGTCAGAACGGATACAGCGATTTTTTTCATCGATTTTGATAGTCCACAATCGAAGGATTACACTTCAACTACGGCACAGTACGTGTCACTGATTTCCTTTTTGATAGTTACAATGATACTAATAATTATAAACCACAGGAGATAGTTTGACATTGTATACTGGCTCTTGAGTGTACGTTTACTTTGCTAATAACTGCGCATGATAAGGCGTTGGTCTTGTTGTGGCAAACGTTTTATATCTAATATATAGCTTACTTTTTTATGCTGTCAGGAGTTATGCATCACAAAGCGTAGGCTAAAAGTAGTCCAGCTGACACTTAGTATACTAGTACATCAATTTGTTTATCTACCCGGTGTAATATATTAATATACATCATGTACATACGCAGCACATGCAAAGCAGCATTGTATAATTACATAATTAGGTCCGCTTTTTGGTACTTCGCCGATTCGCATCATACTATCTTAGTTTAAGAAGAGCTGATGTTTCAATATCAAACTATTTAGGTTCGTCAGAACTCCTTTAGTTGCAAAATCTACACCCTGTCCACTGTGAGCCCAGTTTAAATTCGGAGATAGCACACATGTACATTAGTGCCAAGTTTAAAATTCGGAGTTATCTTAGTGTCTCTGTGGTGCTAATCAGTGACACACTTGACTCTCTTGTTGTGTTTACTTTGAGGAAAACAAGACAAACACGAGACCCTAAACGCCTGATAAAGACTAAATTTCAGCTGAGCCTCGCCCTTACTCCGTTTTTGTGACATTCGATCGTGTGATTGAAATTTATTGACCAATGTTACGTCACTAAGCTATCACTGAACTAATTAAAATAGCTACTTTATGTTGGTTTGTAAAGTAAAGATAATAACCCTCGGAGACAATCTCAACGTGTAGAGATTTGACTATGCATACGAAAGAACTGCTACCACTACGTTATATTGAGACTGTAGACCAACATCTGCAATTCATGGTTCACTGTTTTAGTAGCCATTTATGATAAGTTGTGACTACGACTTGTGACGAAGTAGTAAGACGGTTAACGAATAGTGTATGGTCAAGGGATATCGTCAGTTTTGCATTCTTAGTATAACTCGGGAAAATTGACCCGAGACCAATGAATGCATACGGAGTTATAAGAGATTGAGTGGATACGTTATACATGTATATACTACTAGAAGATGGTACATTAGTTAAAGTCTCTGCCACGTGATACAAATGAAACACATACTGTAATATTAAATGCATATGTCAATTAGTTAATTTCACTGATGCTAGGTCAATGCTTTCTCGCTATACTGTAACACATATTCATACAACTGTAAAACACATGGTTTACTGCGAGTTGACCCATCGGCAATCGATACAGTTCAAGCACAGGGTGATTTATGAGTTAGTAGTCTCTCAATTTATGACTGATGCTATTTGAGAGTAAATCATTCTCAGCTGTTTTGTCTGTATATTATGGTCTTGATACAAGTATATACTAAATGCCCCCTCTCCGTGCTGTAAAACTCCTCAACCTGGCAGAGGGTCCTTTCCTTTTTTGACTCTGGCCATTTTGGCTTTGTTATTGGGTCGAACCACAGACTACTAAAATGTAAGTCTTTCAACAAATATGGCATCTTTGTATGAGTATAATGACAGTATGCACCCTTATTGCTTAACAGTAGAAACCCGCTCGCCACAGCTATCCGGGCTCAAAAACTGTCACTAGTATGAGAGCTGGTGATGTGGCGACCAAGTCCGACAGTCGGGGTTTTCCCGGTGTCCTCGGTGTCCTCACACACGAAGACTACACGAATGCGAACATCGGTACCAACGAGCTTGATTTGTTCTAGTAATACTTGTTGCGTAACAATTTGTCAATAGATATTCTGTTTGGTTTGACGTTATTTGTATATCATCGACTATGTGTGACTTTTTCTAAAATACGAATTGACTTGTTTGTCAGTAGACCCTCATTAAGAAAACCCTATACTGAAGACAACGTCCTTTTTAACATATGTTAGCGTTGTTGTTTGTAACCGCCCAATAAATCCACCAAAGGAAAATAAGAGTGGTCGTACAAGCACGAAGCTTCACTATATCATATGTTGTATATCTTAGAAAGTAAGTGCATAACCCGTTGAAGATAAATGTTACATCTTAAAGATATACACTGCCAACAATATTTGAAGAAATATTTTTTTTAAAGAGAAAACAAACACCAACGATCTCGTTAAGCAAACACATTACTTAATGCTTGTCAGAAGGGATAATTACATTTCTTTTCTTTTAAACTTTTCATTAAAAAGGTTCCAACTTTTAAAATAACTTCTCCATCTATATCCTTAGCAATCCATTATCTACTTATATCTAGACTTACTAAAGTAATCCTTTAACTGTAATTATGCACACGTATACCATATACTTGTGACTATAAAACATTGTTTCTTAGATGGAATTCAAGGGAATGGTGTGACCGATAAACATGACTGCACCTTTAAACAAATGTCAGGCTTTTCAACGTTACTTAGACACGTATAAATGGACATCTTGGACGTGTTGATTTAGAGCTATAGTGATCAACCACTTCCGAAATAATGTTTTGATCTGTTGACTTGGATTACAATGCTCATCTGAATGCAATAACCAGCGCCGTACAATCCAATGTTGATTTGTTAATTGAGATTTCACTGTTTAAAAGGTTGAATGGAAAGTATGTAAAACTGTCCACTACTTTCCAGTCCTTGATCCGCCGTCGGCAAATATCGGGTGTCAATATTTATACAGTATGTTTGTTTGAAAGGTCAGAGTGACCATCATCACTTCTATAGAACTAAACCCCAAACATCACATAACAATGACTCCTAATAAAAAACGAAACCACTACCACCCACTCTTATTGTTAATAAATTAGACAAATACAATCCAATACCGTTATATACATTAAATAGAAAACGAGCTGCCTATATACTGGCCCGGTAGAATTGACATGATCTTCAAGCGACTGAACATGTTTAAACGTATTGCCCACAAACGGCACATTCTTGTCATAGCTTCAACGTATCTGTTGTAATGTTGTATAATGTATTGACATATTTTGTAAGCGATAACTATTCCATTCAATAACAAAGGCAGTAGTTCGTTGTTGATATATAGACGTGTTAGGATTTATAAATAGTACCCTGCTTATAAGACTTCGAGTAACTATCGTCGGATACCCTCGATACTTTAAAGATGGACTTTCGCTCAAAATTAAATTTTACATACTCATCTGTACTTCATAGCCACCAAGTATTTATAAAATAATGCCCTTGTGGACGATATAGACAACCGAACTCGGTCCTATATCCTAGTAATCATATACTGAAATTATCAAAAATAATATTTAACAGGTGAGTCATAAAAAATGTTAGTACTTTCGGGCAATTTGTAAGTAGGAAAACCAATGTTGTGTAGTTTTTTCTTTCGAACTCAACCCAGATTCCTTAATAGGAGGCATTTATTATGATACATGTATGCTAATTTCTAATCATTTGTTTTTAATTAATTAATTAGGAATGAAAGGGCAACTTTAATATAGATACTGTACTGTGTCTCGTACGTATTAAATGTAACTGAAGAAAGTACCATGTTGGCCGACGATAACGTATAATGTGCCGTTAACTAGCTACAAATCGTAGACAAAAGATCGATAGGTTAAAATCAAGGTTGTCTGATTACTGTTCTGGTTATTAACAACTCCCACATTACTTGCTCGCTCGATTGAGTTCTAGATTAGGCAGTCAGTAGATATTTGGTTCCAATCCATGTTCTGTAAAGTGTTTATATTCAGACACCTTGCGTATAAACTAAGCGACGAGGGTTGGTTATCACAATCACAATTTATTATTTTAACCGTTGCCAAACTGCGGTAGAAATGCATTTTTACCGGACATAGAACATAGTTATGTATGTAACAATCGCACATATAATTCAGTTTGACTTCAGTTAAAGCGATTTCTATCGGAGTTTGACTATTTTGTCCGCGGTTAAAACAATTATAAATATCGAGTAGGATGACAAACCGTAAGCGTTTGAGTCCTTTTCCATTATTTGACTTTATTCGACCAAATTCATTTAATTTACTACCGTTTTTGGATTCGGCAAGAAACACTAACCATTGTTCGCTTGTTCGAAACCTATGAACGTTCAACAAAGCTTAACATGCTGTTCACCGGAATAATAAAAATAAAGTTTAAAGAACACAATTAATGTATAGTTTATTAAAGTACAAGTGTAGAAAAAGTAGTCCCTGTGGCGAATTGCATAATGAGTCCGAGAGTGTGTGTGTGGTATAGAATTGTTCTTTTGATTGGCAACAACACTTGTCCAATCACTGAATATATACTCGGGAACATAGTCCATAGGGTAAACACATATTTTAATTAACAAGAGATGAACTGTAGTGCATGTAGCAAGGTAGTTACTCTCTTGACCACCCACGGGCAATTACTTTTCCTCGCCACCCTATAGTATTTGGGCTTTCAACTCATTAAACTTTCAAGCAGATGGCTGATATGAGCTCCGGGTAATTGTTAATTCGACACGGATTTAGATCTTGGACACGGAAGCATCGAAAGGAGACATCTTTAAATCTGAATTATTAACAATCAGTCTCACAGCTGATCTCGAGATTTCACATAGTGAATAATTAAGATAGTCCGTCCATAAACAGTCCATAAACCGCCTCCTCGATAGCCTAGTGGTATAGTGCTGGCTTCGAGTGCGGGAGGTCCCGGATTCAATATCCAGTCAAGGACCGCGTCATACCAATTACGTTATAAAAATGGTACCCGTAGTGCCCTTGTTTAACACTGAGCATTCAAAAGGGAAAATACTGGCTCTTTCTCAAGAATTAAGAAAGGAAAATAAATGTAATGGATAACATCTGGGATAGAAAATCATTCGAAGTCGGAGGTCATTGGCGGTTGTGGCGGGGATGAATAAATCGAATGACCACGCAGAACCGACAAAAGTCGAACGCTAAAAAAACAAAAAACAAACAAAAACAGTTCAGTATTGTCCGTAAAGAGTCGATTTGGATCGTAAGCGAATCGTAATCAAACGGAAAACAAAATCACATGACTTGAAACTGATTATGAAACAAGCGTTTTGATTGGTTAAGGAAAATGACCGCAGTTATGAAACATGCTCAAGATGTAAATGGCGTTTTACCTTAACACAGGCTCACCTTATTGTCACCTAAATATGAGTAATCGATCCGCCGTCTGAATGATGCTAAACGCTGTAGATAACAAAAACTGAGTTATGGTAACCGAAACATTTGCCTCCATCCAGGTTGAATGTTGATCGATTCGTTTCAGAGTGTGTGCAGTTAACTTGTAATCAATGTGGACCAATAGCTGACTGGACACGTACAAGTAGAGGTAGTTACATTTTGATTGTTTCCGGGGCACACACCAGTTACCGTTAGTAGAAAGGTCTTATTTGCTCACAGTTTTCAACCGCATCAGTCATTGATTTATTGGACCGTCCTAGGTTGTTATGTCGGACAAGCTGGCACGATCTGGGAAAGCGCCAACTTTATAATGGGCTCCATTTACGTGGATGGATACCTTATCTTCCAGACTTTATGGTATGTTTAGGACATAATGAAGCAGTTTTATTGTACGTGATCATTCGAAAAAACAACATGACTTCACATTTGAACGTCATCTGCTATAGTTGTTTACGTCAAGTAAAATGTATTTCCATAGCGGGTGGATTTAAATATTAGGGATATGTCTTTAAAGGCGGCGTGGCGCAGTGGGTAGCGCGTCTGACTCGTGCTCGGTGGATACCTGTCAGTCGTGAGTTCGACCCCAATCAAAGGCCCCCGTTGTTTCCTTGAGCAAGAAACTTTACTCTCATTGCTTAGTATTGGTTGGTTCCAGACGTTATAAGAAACTATATTTCTAAACTGCAGAGAGTTCTAATAGGTTTTCTTTGCTCACCCAGTTAAGTGAACACTTGGTTGAATAGGAACCATTCTAAAAAATATTATATATGGAAGTTATTTATCAGGCTCTAGTAAAAAGTTAACGTTATTTAGTAAGTAGTTTTAGATCCGCTGAAATAGACGTAAACGCCTGAGGTTGGCAACATTTTCCCAGAGAGACATTATTATATGATTAGATGATTACACGTATATTAAACTCAAGTGCTCAACATTCATTTACAGATACTGTCACAACTAAATAAAATATGTGCGTGACTTCGAAGAATTACAACTCATCGTTTTCTCAGATTTCATCCGGTTTTTCAAACTGAAATAGAAAAACAATAAAAATCCATATACAATTACAAACAATGACGATAAGTTGAAACTCCAGCATGTATTTTTGCTCACGTGACATGAATGTTTAATGGAGAAATAATTGAAATGATGATTCTGCGGGAAAAAATGATTCGATTTCATATTGTTGTATTTTCAACGAATGTTGATGTGAATTGCATGTCAGCTTATGCTTGTACAGGTATAATTTTAAAATATCTAGTTTAAGCACGTGTTTTAAACAAAAGAATGAAAAACGACTTAATATATCCGTGTTAAGTTCATGTGATGGAAGCTGCTTATAGAAACACTCATAATCATTAATAGTTAACTATAAAGAGGAAGCCTACTTATTAATAACTGTCAATTGACTTACACTAAAACGACCACAGACAATCAACATATCTGTACATAAATGAGAACACAATCAAACATATTGAATGCATTTCAGGCTCTTAATATCGGAAATGAGTGTATACATCCGATGACTTGATCTCCCAACCGTCATATCTGTTGCTTCGTCAGTGTTATTAATTATATTTGTAGATCTACAATGATTTAGTGAACGTCTATGGTTATGTAAAGATACAAACATGTTTATAATCACGTTCAGAATAAAACCAAAATGCATGTATGCTGAAAATAGTTTGTATTCAAGTAATAAACATGTGAACAGTTGCCGCTTCGATAATACCTATGTATGGTCAATACCAGTAGATATTGGCCTTCGAACTATACAACTGTAGCAAATTTGATTAAACGTATTGACCTTTTTTAACCGGAAGTCGACACAAATGTCAAAATTGTCTTCCCTGATGCATACGAGGTTATCAAATGTTTCTAGATTAGTATTTTGAACATTGTTCTGTAGAAAAAATCTTTATTATTTACATGTTTATTTCTGAAAGGATGTTTAAACTCTTATGAGCCAGAATGTATATGTAATGAATGACCAAGCAAGGAAGACATCGTGTCCTTTGTATTTCAACTTTTACACCAAATACACCACGTGTGGAATATCCAAATTATATATGTAACCCGCGTGCATACACCACGTGTGGAATATC
>ENA-OREC01001879-OREC01001879.1-marine-metagenome-genome-assembly--contig:-NODE-1879-length-11112-cov-12.723244_pt1 | contig 11112 bp, 10 predicted proteins | sample MGYA00248626_ERZ508543 | MGnify/ENA primary metagenome ERZ508543 (study PRJEB26211, sample SAMN05518279) | marine metagenome | isolation source: Puget Sound, Washington, USA | host: Bankia setacea... | reverse complement strand
TGTTAACATACACTGACAGAGGGTCAACTGTCAAACATAAATTCAAAGCGCTGCATGCACAATTGTTAACATACACTTAAAAGGTGGTCAGCAGTCAGACATAAAATCAAAGCACTGCAAGCATCAAAGTTGTTTGGCATTGAAACATTGGTCTCAATAAAACTTCAAGACAAGATATAAATTGGACGCACACGATAATTAATATATCAAACATTTTAAACTTCATGTACAATATGTCCAAATGTGAAAAATAAGCGTTTCTGGATAATCCGACGACAACGGCTATGTTCAATATAATCTGTACTAATTCAATATCCATGAGCTCATGTGGTCGTATGTACTAACGACAAAGTCTCATTGTTTTGTGGTATCTTAATTACAGTCAAAAATGTATTTTACCATGCCTAGAAATGGAAAACAAAAACTGGTCTTTACGTGAAAAAGGGCCTCGCGTTGCAGTGGTAAGCGCATCTGACCCGTAATTGTTCAGTCGCGAGTTAGAACCCCAACAAATGCTCCTGTTGTTTCCTAGACCAATACAAGTTACCCTCATTGCTTGGTACTGGTTGGTTCCAGGAACAAATTCGAGTATGAACTATGAACATACAGTATGCACGTCTATTTCACAGAATTTCGACCAAATGTTCACCACAGTTTTTTACATACTTTTACTTTTCAAAAAACATCACCAAAACATTATTCGTGCACAAAATTGCTTCTGTTCTTGTTATAACAATCTCACTTTTATGAAAAAAAATGAAATATCATTTGTTGTTTCTTTCTCGCCGTTAACCATCCACTCACCCCTCAACTCGCGTATCTTCACTTTAAAGGATTTGTTAGGGCACACATCTAATGGTTGTCGCACTGAAGAAACATATCACACACTATCAAATCTGGTTTGTTTAAAAGTCCACCAGGTCTCACAAACCACACCTGCTCTATAACCACTTAGTTTACACACGTGTACTCGTCAACCCACGGACACTATGATTCCTTTAGTGAATGTTTCCATTGGAGTAGGTTATCTCTTAAACGAAACAGCTGGTGATAACGTGTTACCATCAGCGGGACACGTTAGGATTACCGTAAAGTAGTTCTTCTCATTTCCTGTCGTTTTCACTGACACTGTTTTCTCACCCTTAACACTAACACCCCTTACACCCGGCATTTCAAAGAACATCGGAGTTTCTTCCATATTACCAATTTGGCTGAATTCAACATCCATCAACTTTCTTCCATCAAAATTGCTGAAAGCTAGACACTTCACTTCCACCTCAGCAGACAGTTTCTTGCCAATGTGTATCCTAGCGCGTAGTGACAGTACGTGGCGTTTCAAATATCGCAAACACCACCCCCTGGATGCCTTAAATGTGGAACTACCGATTGCCTTTACCATCATTGACGCTTTAATTGATTCTAAAGCTATTTCTGATTACAACTAAACTCGTTTGCCAAAGCTCTCACACGCACTTAATCAATTCTGTTTCTATATTACCAAAGGAACTAATTCTGATAAATCGACGTGTTTTCACTTTTATTACGTCTACCAACATGGCCTTGTTCTTAAGCCAGTCTCTAACTAGTATACCGTTCACGTTGAACTCTCTCAACGCGGCTAGGTTGTTCCGGTTTTCAGCAAACTCAAAAACGTATCATCGTATGAAGCACGCTTTTTTTAAGGCATAATCAACTTGTAGATAGATACGGTATCAATGACAATATACTATGACCGTTAAAGTTTATTTCAACAATATAAATAACATACACATAACAGTTGACGAAACGCCCCCCCCCCCCCCCCAACAATTTTCAAATCAAAACCACTAGCTCAATCGTCCGCGTTGCAAACATGATATTTATTTTATTTTCAACAACCAATCCAAATATGTAGCCCCACCTCCAGAACAAATCCCGAAGTTCTTTAACAATCATTAACCTGATAGTTGCTACTTACGGTAATAGGTTTATGTTTGTCAAAAGAAATATATGGAAGTATGTATATGTGTTTTGTGCTCATGTAGAGGATGCTGCCTTCTATTGTTTGCAAGTGCGATAGATATTAATCAGTGCATTCAGGTGTGTTTCTTCCTCGTGTTAAATACAATAAATACTATAAGTTATGACCAATGTTTTCTCGTATTTCAAGTTAATTCTTTTATGTACACCCATATAGTGTTTGTAATGTGGTTAGTTTTCTAGAGGGAATGCAAATCACTCTAAATATGTATTTAAAATGCAGCGGCACAGAAATGATATCGGGACCACTTATTTATCGACGGAAAGTACAAAGTTACAGATCGATCGTTGAGCGTAAAACTGTCAAAACTGTATACGAACCATCAAGAGCCAGTTTTCCGTTAAACCGTCGTTGTACCTTTACAAATTCAAACCACATGAAATAAATATGTATTGATGGACAACTGTGTACTTAAACTTAAGCTTTTGTTTGGAATACATTATTGCAAATTTTTTCACGAAACATGCGGGACCTACATTATAAAAAAACTATCAGTTAAATTCTTATTAAACCCACTTGCGTTTTGCAACCGGAATTCGCATGGGTCCCATATCGGCAGCCCACATGGAACCAAACATTCTTGCTCCTTTCAATAATCCAATGGCGCTTGTTGTAATATAAATATAGCTATCTTTCTCTCTGTCCAGTTGTGCATGGAGGCCACCTAGCGGTGTGAGTCTTCCACAAGTCCTCCAAATTTGATAAATGCAGTCCTAATAAAACATTCTGAAGCAAACGTTAAAATAAAAGAAAAGAGTTATTTGATTTCAAAAATTACATTACGCACATTGCTGTAAATGGAAATCATTTCGCAAATGCCTGAAACATTCCGCATCACAACAAATCTGCTAACCGGATATAGTGCAAGAGTGACGTCCCTTGGCGACAGACTGCGAAATTTAAACAGCGTCAATATAATTTAGCTCACTTTATATTTACCAGATGAAATGTAGTGATGGCACGCACGAAACCGCAAGTGAGTCGCAGTTTAGCCAATCGCACGACACCAAATAAAGGAAAACGCGCACCAAATCAACCAGATGAAGACGGGCCATCAACGTCCAACATCAGAGGCAAGAGATGAAGATTTTTCACAAACGTTTTCAACACTTGCTAACTTTATATACTTTCAACTTCAGTACTTAAGAAGTATGGTAGAAAAATGATTTCAACAAAAACTTAAATTGAGTAAACAGGCACTGTAAATATATTGGTAAAGATGCTTGTTTCCTCTCAAATCACTCATTTTTTTGTTCATAGCTACAATAATGAGCGATTGATCAGGGATTTCGATTTGAATCCCTGTAACGCTACAACTCTCTCCCATTTAGACAATGGGTGAAAGTAAACTTAACAAACCTATTCATTTCTAATGAATAATATTGATAAAAGTAATCCAAATGTACCTGAAAATGATCAAAACTGGATTGAAATTGTTGTTATGGCCATTATTTACACATAAATATATTCTGGTTAACAAAAAGGTTGCTGCAGTCCACCATTTTGTATACATCCTAAACTTTTGACGACTAAATTTGTTCCCATCATGTTCCACATGCTCTCTGAGCTAGCTTAGCATAGTTGGAGCTGATATTTTCTTAGAGCATCCCAACGTCGATAGTTTCTTAAAGTTGTTTGAAAATGTTTAAATGGAGATCTATATAATTAATGCACCACCGTCATCATAATCCTCACAATCATCGCATTAAAATAGTTCCATTTAATCAAGCTGACAACGACCAAACTTTTGAACACTTTATACCGTGTTATATATGTACACATAAACTGCCAGTTTGAAAGAATTAGGGACACTGAATTTTTGCATAATGACATAGAAAACGTACGTGTTTAATAGTGTGCGTTAATGTTTTCGTCAAAATTTGCATTTAAAACGAAAATAATTTCCCTCGATAGCCTAGTGGTATAGTGCTGGCTTCGAGTGCGGGAGGTCCCGGGTTCAATCCCCAGTCAAGGACTGCGTCTTACCAAAGACGTTATAAAAATGGTACCAGGTAGTTCCCTTGTTTAGCACTGAACATTAAAAAGGAAAATACCAACTCTTTCTCAAGAATAAAGATAGGAAAATAAATGAAATGGATAAAATCTGGGATAGAAAATCCTTCGAAGTCGGAGGTCATTGGGCGTTGTGGCGGGGATGAAAAAAACGAATGACCACGCAAAAACGACCAAAAAAGTACAACCAAACACTATTTATTTAGATACCAAGTCCTTATTGTGTTGAACCCTGTCTTTATTTGTTTGACATGATCAGCTGTTCAATGAGTTATTGGGATCCAAAACAAAAAAATTGCGTAATAAGTGCTTTAGTTAAACTGTACCAGTGATTTTGACTTGTTTACACCTGTTAAAGGATACAAGAAAATGACATACCTATACCACATTGTGAGTCATCTAGTGTTTTAATAAAGTTGTCTCTGATTTCTGACATAAGGTTGGTAAAACAAAAGAAACTGTCAGCCTCAGCATGCTCTGTAATAAATGCATAAATAAACTACATTAAAGTTCTGCTGTTATAATTCGCAACTTAAAACAATGACTAAGACTGAAAAAAGGCTTACATTTTGGTATGAACAAATGTACATGATCTCAAAAACATCAATTAAAACTACAGTATGACACTATAGGCAAAAAGTAAGTACTCTACAGACAATTAGAATATACCTACATGTACTAAATTAAGTTTGATTGTTTAAACAAGTAATTTTTGCTTATGGAACCAACCAGTACTAAGCAATGAGGGTAAAGTTTTCTTGCTCAAGGAAACAACGGGAGCCTTTGATGAGGTTTTAACTCATGACCGACCGATTATGAGTCAGAAGCACTACCCACTGCGCCACGCCGTCGCTCTTAAAACTTACGATATAAAGTAAATCATCACTTACCTTCACACTCTGGTTCTGGGTCGGAGGCAAATGTATAATATATAGGACCAAGTATCTCGTTCATACCCTGTAAATAAAACATGTAAAATCTCAAATATACTGTGTTATCATTCATTTTTGTGGGGCACTTATTTTTGTGGATTTTCAAGAGTTAGCTGAACTATAAATTAAAAATGTAAAAAAATAGTTGACAAATTGTATTATAGTAAATAAATTTTGAAATTCACAAACTTTGCCCATAAAAATGTTCATTTTAGAAAAAAAAAAAAAAAATATTACACAGGGAATTATTTGTCACCACTGGAAACTGTTTCACTTTCACCACTAGAAACTTTTAACTGTACCTGTATATAGCCAAGTCCTGGATTGAGTTTAGTGTACACAAACAGTATACGTTCACAGACTTCCCAATGTGCCTCCTGTCCATCTGGTAAAGGCATAAACTCATCACTGGCCTTACGTCGACTTGTAGACATCTGATAATGTTAATATAATAAACAGTTCACAAACATGACCTATCTCCATATATAACTGTAGCCATTTTCAGGTGCATTTCCCTTTCAAAATTCGTTTAAAATCATGCAGTGTTTCCCTAATTTGAAACTAATACTATCAATTGTGACATTTTTTCCCCAATTGACAAAAAGGGCAGCTTCTACATGTAGTGATGACAAAGCCCTGCCAGGAAAATGATGAACTCTATTTACAAATAAAATTGAAACAAGTTAGTGAGTTACTACAGTTTGTTGTAATACATCTTACAGTTCCCAAGTAATCAAATTAAGTGCATGTAAATGGTGGAAATCATGCATTTGGCACAATGAAATAAATATATCAAATTGAACTAGGTATGGTTTTTTTTCCTTTTTGAAGTATGCAATAAACATGTAAATGATTTTAAATCGATTTTGATTTGAGTAAAAATGGACAAACAAGTAGTTGGTTTGGACGATATTTAACAAGAGAGCTTATTTGACCTAAGTTAATCTTCCATAAAGCTCTCAAAGATGGTACATGTATTATTGCTATTTATTTTCTATGTTTTTTTAACCCTTTACAAACATTTAACTGAACTCAAACTTACATTTGTAATACCCAGTCGATTTCTTGACACAGATTCTGAATGAAGCACACAATTTTCTACCCGTTTTCTCAAAGTCTCAAAGCCTTTTTCTCCAACCAGTCTACTACAGGGATACTTGGTTGCACGCTGGAAGAAGTTTAAGTCTGGACAAAGACGTCTGCAAACACAAAAATTGAAAAAAAAATCAAAACTGATATGTAAATCTTTTTTAGTACCGGTAATTGATTTGTATAAAACATTTTATAAGCATATCTAAGGAGTGAAAATATAAGGTCTGTAAGTGGTTTTAAATAAAGAAGCAGTTGACAGCCTTTCCCATCCTCCCCTTGATATATACTGTAGCATTCACTTGAATCAATAGCTTATATAAAGTGTGTTTACTGATGTTTAAGGATTATAACTGAACACAAACCTATAATTTATGAGATAAAGATTACAACAGAAGTTTCTTTAATGCAAATCACATTGACATTTTTATCAAACAAATGACATAACATAACAACAATATGTGTTAGTACATTGGCTTCTTGTTTAATTTTTAGACAATAAAGAACTACAGAAATATCAGACTTTAGTTTATGTCAAGGTGTTAGATTTGAGATAGCAGATCAATAGGAGAAAAAAGATTAACACAAATTAAATGGTTACAAAATCAACAAGTTTTCCATTTTATGTTTTCAGAAGCCATAGATGGTAAAAACTTGCAAATTTAAATACAAACAGAACAACCACATATAGTTTTTTTTATGTAAACATATACTAACAAAGAGTTATATAAGGTACACATTGTTTATTTATTTGTTTATCATCCACTACAATAGTTAAAAGTGATGACTGCGTATGTGTTACATAAGTTGGGGGTAGCAGACGTAATATTATACAACTAAAAATATACAGGTACAGGTTATGGTACGTATTAAATTTCTGTTTTAGTTTCATAAAAAAAACACTTTCGCCATTTAAATTTGATTTGAGGAAAAGTGTGAGAACAAGTCACTTAACAAACATTTCACCCTAAAGATCAGACTTTAAATGAGGAAAGTGTTTTTTGTATGAAACTAAAACAGAAATTTTCCACCATAATCTATATGCCTAGAATATGTAGTGTATGTGTTATGGTGATATGTACATTTTTACTTTTTGAAATCATTAGAAATATAATCATCATTTGCCAGTGTCACTTTACCTGCAGTCCTTATCAATCTGTAGCAGCATATCGTTGTCTTTGAAGTAAGCTCTCCAAACACTGTCTGGGTTTGGATTCAACGGCTGTAAGATACAACTAGAACAGTAAGTACTGTAATCTTGTACTCATTTACTTTCATGGACACAGCAATCTTTTAGTTTGTTTATCCCCGTCCCCACCCATCCCCCAAAACAAGAAAAGAGAAAAAAATAATGGAATTACCCAGTTATTTATGTTATTTAGTAATTTTTGAAACAACAATAGTATTACCATTTTTGTTGTTTTAATTTTGACTTTTAAAGCATTTTAACAGTTATTGCTTTCATTAATGGTAGATTCTGTTCATTTCAATAAGCCTTATCAAATATGTTTATCTTTCTGTAATGATAGTTGTTAAGTACCAACTTTGAATCATGTTCTGTAATCAATACAATTCAACTGTATCAATCATTCAACAATGTTCAGTGTTTTAAATACTTTGTTACCACATGCATCCCAGTGAGTTATCTGTCAATACCTGCTACTTTCATAATTAAACTCATACATATTGCATAACTACTCACTATTGATTTGACATTTACGCAGTTGGATAAAACAAGGGAATCAGTCAGTTCGAAATATTTTGTTACCTGATTATTGCTAGATTATTAAAGATTCTAGTAATAAGTATTACATTATCTCTAGAAATATTATTAAAGGAATGGCAACAATGGTTGCTTGATTTGTGAAAGCGAAAATGTTCTTAGAGCTATTGAGCAAAGGACCTTTTGCAATCAACCCTTGATACAACTGTACATACATGGTCATCAAATGTAACGTCCTCTACTCCTCCATTCTCTGATGCCTCTTTCCCTGGTTTTATGATCATCTCATCAATAAACTGTCTGTATGTTGACCTAAGTGTGTAGCCATACAAGTATCATGAGTAACAGTATTGTTTAGGCTACGTCTCAGTCAATATCACTTTACAAAGTTTAACAAATCATCATACCGACCTCACTCAAAGGCAATATTGTAAAAGACAAAATTTGATGTAATAAGACCAGTTGTCATCAAGTATAGAACACTGTGTTATAAGCAAATGATACAACTACTTAGACAGAAATCATCTAGCCAGCAGGTTTTGTATAAAAAGTCAAAATATTAAGAAGGAATATCTATAAGATAAAGTGATATTAGATTTAATGAGTTTAGACTTTGTTTCAGCCATAAGTGTGTGTGTATTCCTAGGTTTTCAGAAAATGCTTCAGTAAACTGTAAAGTGGTACCCTGGTCCCGAAAGTGTTTGGTTTAGCAAAGTTTCCCTGTACACAGGTGAGTAAGTCATACCTTTGTTTCGACAACTCTGTATCCCAGTCTAGTTTGTTTTTTGGCAAGTAGTGTAACATGACCTAAAACAAGAATCACACTTGTTATATTTTTCCTCTCAAACCTTTAGCAACCAACAATATACAGACATGATCTTACAAACACAGTTACATAATATCCAGGGCACATTGCTATAATACAGACATCATTGTACTATGAAGGTTACAAATGTCAACTGTAGATTTACCTGTAAGGGACAGTAATGTTACCAAAATCTTAAAATCTTGACACAAGCCTAAACAAATGTGACTGAGATAATATATGTTGGTCATTAGAACCCCTAATTGCAAGATTGTAAAGCCAAGTCCCAGGTTATTAAAATGTTTCTAACTTGGTTTCACTTGCTGGAGGTAACTTTAAGTCAGTTTTGTACAATAAGATGTGTTGGACATGCATTTGATTGTCTTACCTTCCAACATTTTGATCTAATTCCACCCTCATATGGACACCCTATAATGAAAGCAAAGATGATCAAAATAATGATGTGCTTTGCAGATTAGGGTAGAATGTTTACAACAAAGATGAATACACAAATTAGTTTATACTTATTAAGTTTAGTTTGATTGTGAAACAAGCAATTAGTGCTTATGTAAATCACGCTCGAATCCGTTCCTGGAACCAACCAGTACTAGGCAATGAGGGTAAAGTTTCTTGCTCAAGGAAACAATGGGAGCCTTTGATGGGGCTCAAACTCACACCTGACAGGCATCCACCAATTATAAGTAGACTCAATGAAAATAAATAAAGGCAATGATCCAGAAAAGTCATGCACAGACAGAGAAAAAAGAATGACGGACAAATAAACCATATAAGTTTACCTTTCCTTATGTCACATTTACATTACAGTATGTCAGAATAAATCAACAGTGCATCTTCTTTTATTTTACTGGTATTAATGGTTTAGCCTAAAACTCAAAGTCCATGGCATAAATATGACTAAATTTAACGTGATTGATCAATGCAAGGTGTTTTTATAATAACTGAGAGTAGGTTGAAGAAGAAGATAAAGAAAACAATACAAACCATTAAAAACAAGTTTTCTGAACTTTTTCAAGTCGATCACTTCCGTATCTAAGGCATCTTTAAACTCTTGCAGCCTGCAATGACAAGGGTGCAATTTATTACATGGATACTTTAGATATGATTCGCTTTGCTTTTATGACTATAATACTCAAATAGAACATTAAAAGGGGCGTACCTTTAAATATTTACTTACCGAGCTTTGTAGGCCATTTTGACCGGATGTTTACTTTCAGTTCACATGCGCAGTAATTACTCATAGAACAAGGTAGTCCGAATGCTTTTTAGACTGGCCACACATGGACCATCATTCAAAAAGAAGACTAGCCCTTTAAGCCCGACTCAACCTTTTTTAAAGGTGATGAATCAAAGTAATCTTGTCTATTGATGTAGAACCAAGAAAAGCCATGTACTTCAAAGTTAGAGGCCGACATTCGAGTTATTTACTAAAACACGTTACATGAAATAGCATCTAAATCATGATTACATTAAAACCTCAATATGACATTTAACTCAGCATATTCATTCATTTTCCCACAGTTATAGAAATCTGCAGCTTCAATTAAATGTTATGCTAACATCGCATTTGACAATATAAAACTGTCTGTCTGTGTGTGCAAGCATTTGGAACAACCTGTCCGCTCTGATAGGTATTTCCTCAAGTCGACAACTCTGACGTCACACCTTACTATTTCATTGGCTGAACGAGTTTGACAGTTCAGTATCTCAGAGGTCTCCGCATGTTGAGGACGTGAATTTCGGAGTTAAACATAACACAAGATTGTAAATATGTGTGAGCACGTTATTCTTCACAGTGGATACCATCATCCAGTTCTACGATCATGGCAGACTACAAACACAAACATCGGACCTGAACATCTCATTTACCCCATATTTGTTACGTAAGTAGTTTTACCTTCACGTTATGATAATTAATGTAGGTGGGTGGGGGAAATGGTCACGTACTTTTGTTTACCTTTCTATATCACGATATATTTGTTTTTGATCGACTTGGTGTATCTTTGGCATCACTTGCAGACGGTACTCGAGTTAGATATGCGTGTTATCATGACCTTTACAGTCAAAACGGTGGAAATCAGATTAATTTATCAAAACACTTATCCAGGATAACTAAACTGTTGAAGTATTATGAAGCTGTCAAGGCGTTAGGTACTAAACACTCAGCTCATTGCTTGTTTATGAAATGAACCTCGATGCATTTAAGAGAGACCTGTTTGGGGAACCATGTCAATAGTCAATCTGTGCCATAATATGCTCATATACAGTGACTAGTAATAGCACAATTATGTTAAGACCACTTGACAATGGATGATTCCAGTACAATGTACTATTTGGTGTTGGCGCCCTATCGCTGTTGCCACCTGTTTGTTAGTTTGCAGTCATTTGCCAAAATAGGATGATCTAATTTCTTAATGATTGCATTTGGTTGATGATGTTCCATTAGTAGCTCCTTTAATTATATTCATTTCACAGAGATTCTATTAAACTTCAGTATTCTTCCCGGCCTGAA
>ENA-OREC01001878-OREC01001878.1-marine-metagenome-genome-assembly--contig:-NODE-1878-length-11115-cov-12.415383_pt1 | contig 11115 bp, 6 predicted proteins | sample MGYA00248626_ERZ508543 | MGnify/ENA primary metagenome ERZ508543 (study PRJEB26211, sample SAMN05518279) | marine metagenome | isolation source: Puget Sound, Washington, USA | host: Bankia setacea... | reverse complement strand
GGGGGGGGGGGGGGGGACTTTTTTGTGGATATCATTTGGATAAATTCGGAAGCAAAGTTCTCTTTCGCAACTGTCTTTGGTTCTGACTGATTCTTATTTGTTTCTTGTGACATGTTTAGATGATTTTACTATGGAGAAACATTGAATTGATTCTTAGCACACTGCAATAAAATGCAGTCCCATTTACTATAAACCGCCCAAACAACAACACAATACATAAACCCATAGAAATAAAATCGCAAATGTTGAAAATACTTTCTAATGTTGACAATTGTTCAAATGTTATCTATTCATGTATATAAGCATGTTAAACAGTTACAATATGTTGGACCATTACTTCTCAAGTCAAGTGTTATGAATACCCTCCAGGCCTGTTACACTACTATAGTTCACAATCTGTTCATATATCACTCAATGTCCAACGATTATGATCAGAAAATCAGTGAACTTTGACCCGAGTCCCATTGCCCGTAAATCAAAACCTCTTAAATCCTGCGCCTGTCAACAGATATAGTAAACATTACCACACTAATGACCTCCCGCAACTATAGCCCTCGATAATTACAGACCTCCGGAAAACTATAGCCAAATTTAGCCTAATATTATAGCACAATAGTCACTGCTTTTACACCTATTACATACTTGTCCACAAATTTCTTCACCATCAATTTTTCTCCTTATAAATTAACTTGATTTAAAACATGGTAATAATCTTGAATAGGGTCGTAAAAATCATAAGCATGTCCGAAGGCTCTTGTTTGTTAATTTTGGCCAACTGGTCTTAACTTGTCCATAAATGGGTAAATAATGAGTCACAGGTAAGAGTTTGAAGATTTACGTCAAAACTGATCTAAATATATACAACATAAAGAAGCTAGATGACCCAGTTTTGCGTAAACTTATCAATGTGTGCGTTATCAGAGTATCCATGTAAAACTGCTTTAACTGTGCATCAAATTAAAATGAATTTAGCTTGGTTATGCAGTCAGTATCTAAAGCATTCATAAATCAGAAGATTGGATTAAGTTATGCAGACTGGTAGAACACTTTTCAAGGTTACTATAATGAGTTTTTCTCACATTATGATCAGTGACTCAGCATCATTTTAACAGCTTTTTAACCCGATGTGTGACCTTGCAATTGTTGTATGTTTACTTTACTAGTCATTGTTAGAGAGCAATATCTTTATTATTAAATCTAGAAACCACCAAAAAACAACATTGGCTGTTATCAAAGGAGTCAATTTCAAAGCTATTGTAAAGGTGTGAGATTGTTTGAAAGTTGTCAATATTCATGATAGTCCCTGGTAGCAAAGGGACACATAGCTCAGTGTTTACTAAATAGAGGGACATTTTATGAGTGTTTGAATCTGTCTTGCATTTTGTCTGCATTTTCCAATAAAGTGACCTTGACCTTTTCCAACATATTGACCTTGACCTATTGTGTGGATTCAGTCCAGAGACATATGCCAATGACTTAATCAAGACTACGGGGTCTGTGAACTTTTGAGCTCTTGTAACTCTCCTAATTCTCACTGTATGTTACATTTTCACTACATGGATAAAAACATGAACTACAAACATTGTCTTACATTATTACAGCATGCTTAAACATCTATGCCAGCATGTTCACTCCCGATTTAACTCCTGTGACCTTTGTTAATTAGCAAACTGCTGTAACTAACAAGTGATATAGTGATGTAGTTAGATCATTAATGTGTTTAATCTATAAAAGAAGACATTCTGAATTATCACTGCTATACTGAGTTATCTGTACATCAAATACAGTTAGATAAGTTATTGATGCTCCCAAGCCCTGTCTGTTGCCTCCCAAGTGTCGCCAGTCAGCCTCTCACCACAGTTTTACATCATGTACATTAAAGGGTTTTATTGTTTGTGACCAAAGCTTTGTATTGAGGCCAATCTCTTGTTATTTTCTACCTTTCATGTTTTAGCTGTTGTGAACAATCTTGCCTACTTGATAACTCCAATACAACAAACATTTTACATAAGCATTAAGTAGTACCATACTGTCTCAACATTGTCTCAAAAACTGCCTCGTCTCTCCCTATCAAAGCATCTTTAACTGAGCATGTAACGATAGCAGTATGTTTTTTCATCCTGCGTGAGTTTGTAAACACAGGGCCGATTACAAAGAGGGCTCGTACTTTGATCTACCAGCTAAGAACGGTTTGTGATTGTTGTTTACTGTCAAGAGAATTTGAGAATTTATCTGTGCACTTTTTCGCTAAACATGAGAGTTATGCCCTGGAAGACTGATTTAAGTATATATGAGATAACATGGAACTTAAGACAGTTATATGAACAACTTTTGGATATTATGCAGTATGTGTGTGAGACATTTAGGGCCAATTGTTTCTTATATAGTGACCTACTTTGCATCACAATTTACCTAGTTCTTCAATTATCTGCTCCTCTACCCCCTTAAACCTGACAATTATGAATTTATGTTGTTTTTCTCTGCCTATTGTTAAAGGTTTTTTCAATTAAAAGTTGGCTGATTTCTGATAACTTGTTGATTTCTTTTTGTGGGGAAGACATCAAAGGATAGATCAACAGTGAGAAGGGCCTCTATAGGGTCAGAGATGTTTATCTACGACAATTTTCCGGTAGATACAATGTCATCATACGCCATGTGAACGAAAAAATTACTTTAATTGTTTGACAGATGTGTACAATTTTTTGTCCCTTTTCAATGTTTAAACACCAAAAACAGTATTTCTATGTTCTGGCTTTTTTCTTCATTTAAAAAGAAAATCTATAACATCACAGACAGTCAAACTAATCATTATTTCACTTATTATTCACTTTTTTTACTGAAATACTTTGTAATTGAAGCAAGCAACAGTCTTTAATCTATCAACCAAAGAATATGCTAACAAGATAACAAAGTAAAATATATGTTTCAAAATACAACGCCTTATAATTAAATGCTCTATAAACACAAAAAAGTTCAAAAGCAAAAAGTCTGAAATATTTAATTCTTGCATGCACACGTATAAAAATCTGAAACATGTATAAAAATCTGAAACATGTTTTTGAGTCCATTAATAAATTCTGCAACCTTGATTTGCAATTGTAATTTGGTATCTAAACTGTTCTCTTAACACAGCATTCAGCATTCCAAAATGTTTCAATCTTTGAGGTATTTTTTTTTCAACTGATCAACTACTGACTTGACTTCTTTTGTTCAAGTTGTTTCAAAATGAATGATTAAAAGTTGGATGACTGATAGACAGAAGACATGCATCAAAATAAATGGGATCTTTATTCATGATGCTTGAGTGGCTGTGGTCCCCCAATGATTTTTTACAATTTTTGTTATCTTCGTTTTTATAGACTTCTGCGGCATGATTACTAACACTGACACGGTGAACAATACAGATTCGTTTCAGGTAATTAATTCAAACACAACATGATGATCAAAGGGCTATCAACCAGATTTGTCTGTGATTTCTTTCCCAGGTACAAAGTCAGTCACAGATTGTGCAGTCAAAGATTTTTTTTTTTTACAATTCCAACAATTAGCTAGTTGTATATTTAACAAGTTAAAGATCAAAGAATAAAATGCACTTTTTTGCAGGCACAAATTCCTAACCAATTTTAAATGATGCCTGTAGTATTTGACAATACCAAAGATAACGTAACACAAATGACACAAAAACCCTTCTAAAACATCAAAATTGTTGAAAAAACCCTTGCCATATGTGTAATCATTAAAGTGTATCTTGTTTGATGTGAACAGTGAACACACACCCTTCATGTTAAACACAGACAATTAAAACGATTCGAAATAATTCAGAAAAAGAAGCCAGAAAAAACACACGCTTATTCAGCAAAATTTCAGAATTAACAAATCATGAAAGTTTTGTTTTGCTTTCTGCGTAGTGGCGTGCATAATGGAAACTGGTTTGAGAATTGGGTCACAGAACTGTACATTATACAAGGCAGAAGATGTAGGGGTATAGGTAATAAGGGCATGGATAAGTATACAAGGTAATTTGAAGAGTCGGTCACCACCATGAAGTCAAATTATCGTGTTTTATGACCCTGTAGATGGTTTTGATGGCCCTCTGCTCACCAAGATTATCGGTCTTAGTAGGCCGTAGCCGCAAATACTGCCAAAAGCTGTAAAAATATTTCCTGATAAATATGATAAATGAAGGACTATTCTGACGGTTTTCTTTGATAAGGTGGGGGATTTGAATTGTTGCTCGATTTAAAATAAAGTTGGTCCACATATGTAGTTTCTTGAACTGATTCTAAGGGCTGTGGATCAAAGGGCAAGACTTGAACAAATGGCACTAGAAAGATGGAATTGACATGCAGTTTAAACGTTATCAGATGAAGAAACATGACTTTGAAAGCATACCAGTACCAAAATGAGACATAATATAAAAGATAACAGATATAGGCTACACAGTAATGCACTTAAACCCCGACTGAGAACCACCTAGCTGCTTAATGGATTATGGATTAATAATCTTAGACATTGCCAGTGAATTATTGCATCTTTTTCAAGTTTCTGTCATGATTATTTCTTTAAACCGACATTGTAATGCTTTTATCCTATCTTTGAAAATGGGCGATTGGGCGACTGAAATCACATAAAAGTATTTGACCTGGATTTGATTCACCCTTCCATATTGTGATGTTTACTAAATGAAGCAGAAGTTACCAGTTTTAGAATTTGTTATCACCAAATACCAATATGTATCAAGACTGAAAGAAATCTGCATGAATTTAATAGAGTTTTTCTGTGCCAGTAGTTTGTATCATACCCAGTAGTTTTGATGATAATCGAATAACAAACATTGTCCAATAGATATATACTATTGAAAATGAGAATCAATCAATGCCTGATGATGATATGAAGTGTGTTGTTTCACAGAGGTGGTCAAAGTTTGAAAGTTGATAATTAAGTGATTAACCAAAGTGTGAAATAGTGAACATATGGTGTTATGTACTAGAAGTAAGGCAGGCACAGGAAATACCAGCCATGCTGTTTCCCTGTTGGTCTAAGATGGTATAGAAATTAACTCCAAACTGTTGTATCTCTTCATAAAACTTTACGGTGGTTAAGTCTGTTTTGCCTCCACTATTAGTATTATCGTAAACAAGAGTTGGAGGGTGGTCAGAATGTCTTTAAACGCCACAGGTGGCCAATATTTGGTTAACCAAAGTCGAAAAATAATTAGTTCAGGGGTCAAATATTTCAACAACTTATAAAGCACGATACCAAACATTAACACCAGCAGTTCCAATCGTCAAATTATTGCTTTTTAATTAGTTTTCTGGTTTGAGTATCTGTTCTATTTCCTGTCTTGGACTGGTTCTCAATAATTCCTCTTGAATTCCACCAATCCTCTAGGTAATTCTTATGCCAGTCAAGCACATTTTCACCTCCCGACCATCTTAACAACATCCCCCAACATAACTCAAGCTTTACCTAATCTTCTAAAAACTCTACCAATGAACTTTATTATCACAGCCATCTGAATGGGTCATTTAGTTTTTTGTAATATTCAGCACTTTGAGAATGTACTCGGAAATGTTCAAGGGGTAATCTGCAGTGAGAGATAGCTTTTTAAACATGATCTGGGCATTCTTTTGCCACTACATATTTGGCTGACTAAACCAGTACTAATTTAAGCTTTTGTTTAGAAGAATATTTACGCTTAACCTACATGATTCATGGGTCAAAGACACACAATCAAACCTCAGCTGCATTGAGTGTATGCTGAACGTGGAAGCAAAAGCAGACACAGACTTGGTGAAAACAGTTAGATATATATATATGTACAGTGGTTAAAAGAATAAAGGCGTAAAAGCATGACACAAACTTACCTCATATTCCAATTCATATTGTCTTTCGTCATAGTACGGGTCATCGTAATCAAACTGTGTCATCTCAATATCTGTGAGACCTAGGTTATCTGTACTCTGTGAGAACATCAATGGTCGCCGTGACGATGGCTCCATCAACCTGAAAACACAACAGCAACCGACAATAAGAATGATGGACATAAAAGGGAAGAAAAGTTCTATTGAACCCTTAATTGGTTTACAACTACAAGTTTTAACCAGATTTTAATTTGAGTTTTAAGGCTTCTTTCATCAGGAATCACTTCACTTCTACCCCTCTGGTTAACTTTTAGATCCATATTCATTACAGAACTACTAGTATACTAACATTACAGAGGTTAGCTTGAGTTGGCTTGAGTTGTACTCTTGGTATATAGTTCTATTACATAGTTTGTTTTGCTTAGATAGTCAAAAAAACAAGGCTGACATCCAAAGAAACATCTGTACAAAGCTATAGTAAAAAACCCATAAAGACACACATATTGACAGATTCGACTTTATTATTTATATTTATTTTCTCTCTCTGTAACAGTGTAAGCATTTTTTCATCAAAGAGCAGTCTGCTACATTGTAATGACATCTAGTAGAGACAAAAACTGTCACCATCCATCAAAACAATGGCTTCTTTAATCATTGAAACTTCTGGTTAGTTAGAGATACCAGTCTGCAAGTATGAACAAGATTCCTGGACTATTACAGTGGAACACACACACAATAATCATGGTTGCGCCCTGGCAACCATACAGCATTGTGCATGCATAAAAAGGCGTTGCTTTGGCTACCATTTCAGATTTGTTTGCAATTTCCCCCCCATTAAAAATCTAATATTTGGTTCAAACATACCAAAATCAAAGGTTCAGGTGTTAGATTTACCAACCATTAACCCGTAGGACTTTGCCATTTCTTAACCAAAAATACATAAATTTCTGTACACTAAAACATTCCAGTTAATAATAAATTACCCTATCATTTTTTCGCCCCTCTGTCTGGCCACATGCCGAGTTCTGAGTGTATCGGACCTGTGGCCATTTATTTTAATCAATCAGACCAGGGTTTTAAAGATGGACTGAAGATCAAAGGGAATCATGTATCAGTTGGTGTGTGTTGACCACTGGGCAATTACAATAATGAGTTTCTCATACATTCCGGCCAATGAGGGGTGATTAAAGTTGCCTACCTACTGGTTACCACAGTTACTTAGCAGGCCTCAGCATGAATTTGGTCAAACGCTAAACTCAGTAACCGTTATAAAGCCCAGCAACAGATACACCAGTAATGCTTTCTGCACTATGATAAGTCAAAAAGTCAAAGGAATTCAGAAGCACCAGTGAAAATGATCAAACAGTCTGATGCGAACCCACCTCAAATGTAATAATCCCAAATCATGCTGATAAGATTTTAATATATGCAAATGCTCAAGTTGATATGCGAAATGAAGTGCTATGGAATAAAGAAGCACATAGAACCCTTTGGCAATCTCCTCCTACCCCTACAAACTTTAAACTCATATCTTCAAAGTTCAATCATATATACAGTAAATGGTATAACGTGAATGAACTTGGTTTACTGAGATAATTCATGTTTAGTGATGGGTTGTGTCTGTGTGCTGAGTTTGTTACAATGATGATGCTCAGGTATGTGAAGAGGGCATACCAGTATCATTGTTTATTGTCAATTTGCACTAAACCACAATAATAAACACATTTAATTGTTGAGTTGTTGAGTTTAATGATGACTCCCTACAGACAATGTATTCTTTTTATCAATTCATTCCCTGTTTTATCTATTTTTGTGGTTTTATTTCCCTTAACATTTACTCACTTTAGTATCATTCTATTCTCAATGTCTGATGTACCTTGAATTTAAATTGTGATTTTTATTACCCGAAATCAATGAAATTCTTTTCAGCAACATAATGGTAATATTATTACATCAGATTAACCACATTCCAATAGAGAAAGATAAAATACACTAATAAATTTAATTTCCTTACAACTGTCACATATACTATCAGGTAATTTTCTTTTTTCCCAAAACTACAGCAGTTGCTATTTCAGGACTTGATTTTCAGTTTTTTATGTTCAACAGTTTGTGGGAAGGTCTTAAAATAGCCGAAATTGTTTTCATAAAGATGGTTTATAGTGTGATCGCTGTATCAGTGGGTCTGCACGGCTCCGAGATGTTTCCGTCTAACATTTTCCCCTACTTTTATTTCCTGTATCTCGTCAAACTGCACATCTCCATGACTACTAAGTAAACTAGCAAAGATATGGTGAGATATTGGGTGCATCTTGTTTTGTATTGAAGGTAACAGTTTGTTGAGATATGGGCAAGAATGGTTTTCCATTATGTTTTTTTTATTACAGAAACTTCATTAGAATGTTCTTCTACCTAACACAACTGAATTCAATATTCGTGAATCATTTCTAGAGCTTACATAAAAGAAAAAGAGTACCTAGTGAAATCACAGACAAACCAAGTCTGTTGAGCAAGTGAAAACAGGATCCAAATAGCCAAAGACATAAAATCTGTGAAAACAAGTGAAGAAGTCGAAGTAACAGGATAAATTTATGGTTATATTTGCTCTCAAAGTACATTAACAAACTGCAGTGAAAAGGTAAGAGGAAGCATAAAAGAGGAGGTGAAACCATTTTCATTTTTTTATGGCATTTAAACTATAGAAACAGACTGTAACCACTTTCACCCACTTCATTATAAGTAACAACCTCACAAGTACCCGTAGCAACCCAGTATTTTATGCTGTATACCGAGGAAATTTTGAGAAAGAGGGGGTAAAATTACTCTGGTTATGAGAAATATTCTGCTCTCTTAGAACTTGAATGAATCTAATAACGTTCTCTCACTTTCCTCCCTTTTTTCTACCCATCTATTGTCTCAACATCATTTAACAGAGTCACCTATAGCTTTTACCATTAACTCTTTTTCATTTCCCCGTTTGTATCAACTTTCTGTTACATTACCTATGAGCCGTAGAAGCCAAAAGCACATAAATAAAAGCCCCAAGAATTAAAAACTACAGGAAAGGATTCTTCGCTAATTGAGGCTAATCACTCATTGCTGATTTCAATAATGCTAATGTTACATCTCTGAGCCAGAAGACATTATTTTCATTATAAAAGAGTAATTACCAGGAATTAGTGGAAATTTATGAAAGATCGCAAGTAATACGGAGCATGTGGATCCAACTGAGTGACTGCAATACAAGAGGCGGGATTTCTAACGGGGTTTCTCGCATCTTGTAAGCCGTAGTAGCAGCAGCAGTAGTTACCTCTTCTAAGCCGGCATCAAACTCTCAGCAGTCGACTTCATTAAATAAGCGGCTTTTATGATCCCCTTGTTTTATGCACAAGAGAAAAGACAATTTGCCAAACACGAAAACAATAAATACCAATGTTAAATCAGCTTCCAATGTCTTACCAAAGCTGAGTTAACTAGGTGCAAGAAATGACACTGCCAATGTCGGAACAGAATATCTGATCATTTTAAAACACCAGACAATATATTGTTACAGATTCATTATGTAGCCTCATGACCACAGAGAGTCCACCGGAATAAGCAAGAATCACAGAAAGATGCATAAACCTAACACAACACAGTACCATTATGAACCTAAGGATTTTCAAGTTACACAAACAGTCAAGAACTCATGTGGACCTGAATTCAAAGCAAAGATGCACACATGTTACAAAGACAGTTCCATTTATGAGTGAAGGGGTGTCAAGTTGTACAGATAGTCAGCTACACAAGACACAAGAATGTTGAAGTGTTTCTACTGTAGATCATTATGGCATTCCAGACTGCTGCAGGGAGAAGTTGTCGGCATTCCAATCTCCGGAAACCTTCCACCTTGCCCCTTATTTCCTCGACAAAAACAAACATCCCTTTAATTAGACCACCGTACCAATAGATGCTCAGACGTGTTGAATATCAGCAGGTGAAATACCAAGATTGGAGTGCTCCGAATACCACACGGAAACACAAATTCCATGCCCCACCACAACAAAAGCTCATGTACCTTCCCTATATATAAGCACTTGCAGCAGTTTTGTTCTAATCCAATCACAATGTACCCCATGTTGTAAATCATACTCCTTTTGTTAACAAACTCATAGCAAAGGAGGAGATCCAGGAAACAGGAGATTGCCCTGACAAATTGTCTTTCTGCATCTTACTGCCAATGTAAACAATGCAATACAAAAAAAAACAGCATTAAGCAGACGTTATCAGGGCCATTTAATCTGTTGTATACAAGAAACAAGACACAAGCTGCTGCACACAATTTTAACAAGATGACACGTTGATTCCATGCAATTCTCAGCATTTGTTAATTGCCATTATTGTCCAAACAAACCCAGTCTCTGAATGTCTACATCAGAACATTTATCAATGCATGCAATTGTTAATTCTTCAGCTTTGCTTCAACATTCCTCTGACTCAATTCAAGGGTAGACCTTAACAAGCCTACTAGCTTGCAGATCAACTATAAATCACCTACACATGGATTGACATAAAAAAGCAAAAGCAACAAAGTGTGTATTTAGCTAGTAACCAAACATATATGAAGAATATAGTTGTTAGTATAATATGTTAACAGGGAATGTCCAACATATTTCGGTATAAGTAAAAGAGTAAATCACCCAAAATTGATCGCATTAGAACAGAAAAGCTACAAGACCCAGACAACCAGTTTAGAAATCGTACATGAACCTTGTCTCTCCCTTGATGACAATATAGATTCTACATTAGATTCTGGCACACATTTTTCACTCCATTGCCCTGGCCTAGTTTCAAATCAAAGTGTACCGTCATCACAAAATAGTTTGCCACAAAACGCTTTTCAACAGGTAGTCTTTTATGTAAAACAGAAATAGAAGCGCGTGAATTAATATTTAGAGTAATAATTCAAAAGGGACGACAGGTAGGATAAAAACTAGTAATGATTTGTTTCACTTAAAAAACATGGATGCACCTTGATGGTCCTAAAAGCACTAAAATGAGTGTCAAGAGAACGAGGTTAAAGTGAAAGCGTGGAAAAATGAGGTGAAAGTGTGGAAGAATGAGGTGAAAGCGTGGAATAGATGTGGTTGTATTTTAAAATTAATTTCTATATTTGTTACAAGTTCTTTCACTCAAGCAACAGTCATTCATACAATGTCTCGCCTATTTCTCAAGCTAATGCAGTTTTGTTGACAGGCTGTGTATCACCAGG
>ENA-OREC01001877-OREC01001877.1-marine-metagenome-genome-assembly--contig:-NODE-1877-length-11116-cov-13.870912_pt1 | contig 11116 bp, 7 predicted proteins | sample MGYA00248626_ERZ508543 | MGnify/ENA primary metagenome ERZ508543 (study PRJEB26211, sample SAMN05518279) | marine metagenome | isolation source: Puget Sound, Washington, USA | host: Bankia setacea... | reverse complement strand
AGCATCAGTTAACATCATTTTTAAGTTTAACCATACACAGACAAACATACAATTTCATATCCTGGTACAATGTTCAATGTATCTATTTAAATGCAGTGGTCTGTGAAATTGTAGCAAAAATCACAAATTCAAATCTTACAAATGTGGCCTTGGAGTTATAGTTTATACATATATCTCTTCTCATCTAGTAACTGTTACAACTAACAAACCAACAAACCATTTATGTTGATGGGGTATCTATTTTTGTGAATTTCATGATTCATCTTAAGCACAAATGTTTATATGGTTTTAAAATAATATGGTTGGTTTTCATACATGACACAGGCTCAAGCCACAGTACATCTTGATGAGCCATAATTGGTTTGGTATAAAGGTTTTAAGGTATGCCGTGGTGAGATTGTGTTCTATCCTTACTTGTATTCCTAAAACATTAACCCTTTGACACTATACAATATAAACCAGGCATTAAACCCTCAAAGGAACCTAGAAAAAGACGGTCAAGTAATGAGATTGTTCATGAGTTATCGAATTTGCATTCTTTTTTTCTAATCCTTGTAACTATAAACACTTTATATTTCTTTGTCAAAAAAAGAATTACTACAATACACAAAGCCTTACAATTATGCTCACAAATTATAGTAAAAACAAAACTCATAGGAATACTGCCCATTTTACAGTACATGTATATATGCCCTTTAATTTGTGTAACTGCAACATTGTCCATGGTTGGACCTTTACAAAGCGCTAACAATTACCACATATGCAGGGCAGGTACAAAGATCACACTGGTCCTACCACCCTGCCAGTGGTTTAAGATGTAGGACAAGTGAACATGTTAAAATCTTTAGTTTATTTTTCTTGTTTCTTCCATACTCTATGATGAGCAGAACATGTAGACTTTTGGGAATGTTCTTGTCCTTGTATGCATTGTAATAAAGTTTTACTGCATATACCTCCTACTTCTATAAGGTCATCTCGAGGTCATGGCTGTCACTAGATTCACATTGAGCTTACAGTATCTCAACCAAGGACAATTTTCCCTAGCTTATTGATTGAATAGTTGTTCTTTACAGGCGCTGACAATATAAATGTTACAACATCAGCACTTTCCAGCTGAATTCCCTTTTTGTGATAGACGACTGAATGTTTTATATACTAATGTAGCTAACAAGTCACATTCAATTTGATGGTAACCATGACTAAGGAATACAAAACAATAGAGACCTGTTATAATGAAAAAAATTGCAATCAAATATATTAGAATAAATAGTATTATGAAAACAATAATGTTGAATTAGGCAAACAGTTTTCACTAATTAGCACTATAATTAACAGTTATGACTCATCCTACTTACAAGTCAGTGTTGAGGCCCATGGTGTTTATTAAGGCTCATGTTGCAGTTAATCAAGAATTATGTTAACCAAATTGGGGGCCGTTCATCAATAATCCTCGGTGTATCAAATGTTACACTTAAGTATGGTACACTGTTCTACAATTGGTCAGTATTCTATCTACTGGCAGTCAATTTAACTATTCTTCTACCCAAGGTTACTATGGTTTTCTGTTGGTCATGCTATAGTTCTTAGTAGTTTTGGTAAAGTTTCAAGTTTGTTACTAAAATAGATGTTTCTACTGTTAGGCAAAAAAGTGTGTTTTAAACTATTGAGAACGTTTTGAAAACACTTATGACCTTGAGAAGTAAAATGGATCATTTATCATTCCAAAAGGCCAACTTCAGAATCTCAAAAACAGTTTACCTATGTCGACCTCATCACTTGTAAAAGGGTCTACTTTGTCTTCAGACGGCCCTTTAAAACGTGACTCATAGATCAGGTAACTCTCGCACCCAGTTAACTCCTCCACGTACTGCACGAAGGTTTCGAACGTCTCTATGGGAATGTCGGGTGACAGGTATGTTATACAGCGCAATTTCCTGTTGTTAGACATGGTGAATGGATGAATCTGTTTGATCAACTCAGCAAGCTCTGAATGCAAACCCTTCTCTAGCTTTTCTTAAACTTCTGAAATACAAGAACAGAACATGTGTTTGTGGCATCTTTACACATTTAAAATTACTGACATTAACTTAAAAAACATGCTAGATTATCCAATAGAAAGTAGATACTTATGTGCTAAGAGTTAGTTTAAATATGATATTACTTATGTTACATACTACATACTAAATAAACCATGGATTCTAAATAAACCATGAAATACTTGATGCCAATACAAAACAAATGTCCAGGGCTTAGGTTTACAGTGTATTCTGATAAGCCTTCCTGACAATTATCAGCACAATAGCAATGTTGGTTAAAGCTGTGGTGGTTCATAACTAAGTTAGTATGCCATAGATCAGTACTGCATAGATAGATCATCACATGTCAGTATGCTACGGGCATGGTATATAGGAATCTGCCTGCCAACATTTTCCAGAGATGACAAAATGTCACAAATCTAGATAAAATACAGGTCATCACAGCATTGCTAATAAGTCACATGTACTACAAAATCATAAACATTTGTGTTCGTAAATTTCATGAACCTGGAAGCTAAAGCACAAATTATGTTGTCAACAAAAACAAGATTCAAGTAATGGCCATGGGTTTACATATTTTAATCCACCAATTTAAGAAAATCATATTTTTTTAAAAGTTATTTTTTGATCTCTTGAAAATTCAAAATGTGTCTATGCCCTAAAGCTTGCAGTCATTCACAAGGTAGTTGTGAATACAGATTCAACTCTGTTTTAAGACAAATACCACATTTTAGTGAAACATTCAGTGACAATGTTTATACATGAACTTACGTTAAAATATTTACAAATAGCAAAAATCAAATCACACATGTATGCCTGTACACAAAACTTACTCTAACATTAAAACAGGTAACTAGTTCAAAAGACATAAAAATGAATTGGACCATACAATTGCTCATGTAGTCAAGCATAAAAGGAGAAACCAACATCCTGTTTGATTATATGTGAATTGTAACAAACTATCTGCCACAAACTTTTTCAATACATGTGCTGTAAAAGAGACAAATTCCGACAGAAACCAAAAAATAATGTTTTGCAACAAACTTCTTGATTGCTTTTACTTTCACTACATTCCATTGCTCAAATCTATAAACAGGTGAGAATAATAAGAAACAGGGTTGAGTCTAGAAAATCAGCACTGTTTCAAATATATACTATTTTACAGTAAGCTAAAATACTACATGTATTTATAGTATATTTTTCTTGATTTAAACGAAAGAAGGTTACCAAAACAAGCTTACAGAGATGCAGATGAAAACTATCAATTGTGTACATTTCACATAGTTAGTGTATCATCTCCTTAGTCCATATCGTAGTTATAGTATGAACACTGTATTTCCAAAGGTGAAATACAAAAAGGTTGTAAGTGTTACTGAAAAATGAAGCAGATAGAACCCTTTTGCATTCACTCCTGTATTTAAAGTTTAAAAATATCAAGTATACAATGTCATGTACTAGTGAAAAAGTTTCAAAGTGTTAAACCTATAGGAAAAGACACTGTATACTTCCACTTTATAATTGCTTACTTTTATTGCCTTTTAATTAAATTTCCTTTAACCAAACTAAATGCACAGAACACAATTCCGTCAAAAGACCATCTAACACTAAAATGATCTCTCTTCAGTCCACTGCTAGCTTTAAACCTGCAATGTGATGCCAGTTTTAACCAGTTGTAACAGCTTGTCTATGGGTTAACCAATACAATGTACCTTACATACTACTAGGCTCCAATGATACTGTAAAGCACTTCAAGATCTTAATTACCAGTGCTGTAAACTCTGAGTTGGTTTTACAGTTTTATGTTGTTCCTGTCTTTTAGAAGACAGGGTCTAATGCGGCATTTTTTGCTTAAAGCAAAACAATTTTTTTCTGACTAATAAAATTTGGATGTCTTTTGCTATCTCTAAAAAATTACAAGAAAAAAAGTAATCTAGGAAGCATACCTACTTTCTAGTACTATTTTGTAAATATCCAATATCAATGAATGCGGCAATACAGACACACGCTAAGATACTAAGTTAAATTACCATTGATATATCAAGAGAGTAAAGTACTCAGTACTATGTAATAAAAGTAAATAATGCTGACCTTATTGGGCAACCCTAATTAGTCAGTTAAGTGGAATCTGAATAAGTGCTGAGCTCTTGTAATTGTTTGCAAAATAAGTTAAGGACAATATTACCAAATAGCAGCGTAACCTACTGAGCCACTCACAGTCATACTTGGCTATGTTTCACACCCATCAATTGGCTAAATAATCAAGCAACTAACCTGTACCTAAATTGACCTTTATGTTTGACCTTCACATTATAGTAAAAAGTGACCTTTATGTTTGACCTTCACATTATAGTAAAATGTGACCTTTATGTTTGACCTTCACATTATAGTAAAATGTGACTTTTATGTTTGACCTTCACATTATAGTAAAAAAATAGAACTACATGACATTGTATAACCATACCATTGTATTATAGTATGCAACATTATCCAGGTTTCAACTTTCTTTACTTATGTTGTTTCTTTTCTGCTGCAACAAATATAAGATATATTACACATGTACTTGTAAAAGATATAATACAACTAATCCCACTTTTGCAATTAACTTAATAGAATGCAAAAACATGACACACAAAATGAATAATGATTTTATTTGTGGAGCCTAGACTTGAGAGTTCACCAGGTCAATTTTCTTTTTTAAACATGATTATTTGTTTATCTTTTAACCCTATATGGGTAAGTGAACTATAATAAGTATGTCCAGCTATGAAATCACCAGTCTATTTGTGATAAAATTGTAACAATTTGTAAAAAAATAATTTTTGTACCTGTAATGTTTGCTGGCTAATGTAAATACAATATTCAATCAGGCGTCTGTTTTATTCTCACTCTATGATAAAGATGTACTCTTCAGGCCATAATAATTACAAACTACTCATTCTGCTCATAACAGGGTATGATAAGAATATAATTCAGCAGCACCCAAATACACTTGTCTGGACGATGGGATGAGTGACATTAAGACATGCCCTGAACTTACATTTCCCAGAGAGGCACTAAAACTAACTCAGCGATAGAAATGTGTATGATTTTTTCCCCATAAGAACAAAAAATCACCATTCTGAATGAAAGGTCTACAGTGAGCACCCATCCTAAACCTATGTTTTCATCTTGCATTATACTCACTGTAAATATGCTCAAACACCACAGTATATCTTGATTATTCACAATTGTTATACTTTGTGACAGGTGTGTTTGGATGACTTATATAATGTGTTTGTTTAAGTGTATTGAGTCTAACTGTTATATTTATCTAAGAGTTGATATTATGGTGTACAGTATTTTAAATATATATCAGTCTGTGTTTATAATTTAGAAGATAATTGAAATTCAATCCACACCGTTTATTTATTTATTAAAACTGTGTATTGTTATGCATCTTATTTTTTCGTGTACTGTACCACTTATTTAGTGTACAATCATTAAATTGGTCAATTAGTAAATTAAATTGGTGCGGTTTAGCCCCCAGTGGTTCAAAGCAGAAATGACCTTGTATGTGGAATCCCTTACCGAAATAAAAGAGCCACATTTAAAGAGCAATAAACCTTTCCATTTCAATTCATAAAACAACTACAATAACAAAAACATGCTGACAAACCTTAAGTTGCTATTTTGTTCTCACTGTTTTCACCCGGACACCCGAGACTGCAATGTGGTAGACGAATTACAGTCGACGAAAATAAATATAATCTATTTTAGAGGATTTGCCAAACATATCAGTGCAAATGTTTACTTTTCGATGTCTACTTAAAATTAAATCAAGATTCAATGATAGAACGTGTCATTCTGATACGAACAAATGAATAAAACTGTAATATTTAACGAAATTCGTGAAATATTTCGCTCAAACAAATTTCATATCTGAACGACCTTTATCCAAAACCGAAAGTACAAACACACATCATTCCAAATCGAGTGATTTGTGCGTGTTTGTTAAAATGTCATCGGAAATTGGGCCACTGGTTGGCCTTGGTGTGGACGTTCTATTCGCCCTAGTATTCTACAGCTGGTATAAAAGAACAAATAAGACAGCAGACGAACTTAAGGTGCGACTTTAGTAAAGTTGACTTACTTAGTTGGTGAAATGAAACCAACAATGATACAGGTTAAAGCAATAGATGAGAATATTATGGAATTAGGTGCTGGACCCTTTTAACCATTCAATGGGCAGTTTAATGTGCATGTTGTTTTTGAGTAACTGTCATATATATTGTACTGTAACCTATCTTGTTTGATCTGTCATTCTGATTGGGCTTTCACTGATTTCTTTTGAGTGTTGTTACCCCATCACCTTGGTAAGCAATGGAGTTTTTCAAAAATATAATTAAGTGGATACACAAATAATCACTATATCAGCTGCTCTTTTGCAAACATTATTGTTTGAATCATTATAGATCTGTGGTTTGACTTGTTTTTTAGATTTGTCTGAATCCATTTGTGAATCTAGCTGGACTGAACTGAACAACTTAAACAAACAATACGTTTTAATCTCAGATAGCCATGCATAGCCATTAATTGAAAACTTTGTCATGCATAATGATACAGCAACATTACGGGTACTCATAAGTGTTCTAACTTACATTTACATTGTCCAGTTTGTGGTTGATTGATACAGTGATTAATAATAGCCTGCCAAAACTTTTGATTTTAGGCCGCCAAGATGTACAAATTAGACTGCAAACTGATGGAAACTGTTCAAAACTCAGCGTCAGGATATATAGCGTATGGCTGTGTGGAGGGTGAAGTTCTTCCAATGAAGCAGGCTTTGTTCAGTATGCATAAAGAGGAGCACTCTGGGGTTGTACGACACATACTGCTGGAAGAACACAAATCCAAACGAATTAATGGAGTCTGGTTTGTATAAAAAATTAAGTTATTACAATTGTTTTAATATAAACAGGTTGAAGATAAATGACCTTTTCACAATATATACCATCTTCCAGGGGGCTTACATACTCATTGTTGGGGGACAATATGATCCACTCACATACAGACACTCGGTATTGATATTTGCCAACCACAGTTAGAGTCAAGGATGCTAACCAGGTGATCTTGGAAATTTTAGTATAACCTGTTCTGTATGCTTTTACTGTTAATTGTTTTAAAATTAAAATGTTACATTGAATGTTGTGGATATGTCTCATTAATGAGATGATGTGAAAAAGGATCTATTCCTAAAGCGTTTCTGTGTCCTCAAAAATATGTAAATATAGGCTTGCTTACAGCTGTTTACTTTTCATTTAAAAATGCAATGTTGCTTTTTACAGGACTGATGTGAAGAACTCAATTCAAGACAAGCTACATTCTGTGCCGTTCGTATTACAACGCTGGTTAGGCAAGGATGACAAGTCTCAGATACAAGTCATGGATCCAATGTCTGCTAGCTTACTCACTGATGATCTCACGGTTACCCATGATGTTTTCAACCCAACTGAATCTGGTAACCTTGTCTCACGTGGCATGGATTGACTTTTTGGAGAGGTCATCAAAGGTTATCACGAGACAGAGAAAATGCTGTTGACTAATACACTGTTGCTTGGTGTTGGAGAATTAGCTATTGTGGATGGACAGCTGACACTCAAGCCACCCAGGTCAGGTGCTCAGTACATTCTAACAAAAAGTAGTAAAACTGAAATAATCAAATCCATGGAGAGCAAATCTTTCTGGATTAAAGTTGTTGTAATAGGTACAGGGATTGTAGGTGCCACCTTGCTATGCGGCATACTTTACAGAGCAATCAAGAAGCATCGAGAGCAACGAGATCGCCAACAGTTTATTCAAGATGTTCGCCAGCTTCGTCTGCAAGCAGAGAGACGCAGAGAAGAAGAGGCAAACAATGAAACGGAAAACACTTGTATAGTTTGTCTAGCTAATCCCAGGGAAATAGTTCTGCTTGATTGTGGACATCTATGTCTCTGTGCAGATTGTGTGACCCAGCTACCAGAGCCAATGCTGTGTCCAATATGCAGACAGTCTGTTGAACGATATGTTACCACGTATAGACCTTGACCTTAGAGAAACGATAGTTCTATATCTATTTTAAATGGCCTGTTATAGTCATTACTTGAACAAATCTATCTATCTCAGAATAAAGCAAGTAATTGACCACTTAAATTAACAAACACATGCAGGCACAAACAATTGTAAAGTCTCTATTAATTCTGCTCACAACTTGGCATGATACAAATAAGAGAAATGCAACACACCTTCAAAAAACTCACTTGTCCTGCATCCAAAGTTCTAGTCAGGACAGTGAAATAAGTGGAGTTTCCATTCCCTGACATGTTCCTACAAACAAGTACTGGTTCAGAGATAGTGTTTGATGACGCCTCAGTGGAGCTATTGGAAGCTAATCCAATAGTGCGCCTGATTTATGCATTGTTTACATCAATCTTTACTATTTGGCTTGAATTCACCATTTGTTGATGTATTTCTATACGTTTCAGTATACTAAGATATATGATAGATTTGTAGTTGTTTGTATTCATATACAGGTATAATTTTTTTTAAGATTGTTGAAATAAGCAGAGATGTTTGCGTATGTACAAATGTTCAATGGAAGGTGTATAGAAAGTCTGTGATTGTACTCATCTCAGTTAGTGTTTGAATCACAGTAGACATTTCTTTCATATTGTCTCCATTATCAAGCATTGGAAGGTTCGAGCCCTGCATGCAGCTTAATCTGAACGGTCTGTTGGTGAGCTGTCACCTAGTTTAAATTCAATGGTTTGTGGTTGCCTTCCTGCCAGGCGCCTGATAAAGGACAGAACTCAGAAGGAAAGGTGCACATAACAAGGTGTGTCATAAAGCTGTGCCTTCCAATAGGGGCGACACAATAATAAACATGAACTTTACTTTACATGTGATTATAGCAAATATTTAAATACCACAGTACTAACCTTGTTGTAATGGTTTATAGTACACATGTGATATAACCCCAGTCCGGAATTTGAGAAAAATCATGAAATACTGTCAATGCGAATAAACATTAGGCTGGTTCTAGTTGTTTTTTTAGTCCATACTTTTATTAATCTCACTAAGTTATATTTCTCTAAAATTGTTTCCTGTAAGTTTGCATTGAAAGTGAGGTGATATATCTAATCATGCTTAGAACAAGACCTTTCTAAAACCTTTGAGTTTGTTTATATCTGAATCGGACCAATAAAACGTCTGTTCGGTTGCACTTGTCCGTCTTGTTTAAATGTTTGACTATTAGTTTAGTTAAGACTGTACTGTTATAGGTGCTTTTGATGAGAGAGAATAACAATGCTACAAAATGATGTTAACTCACTGAATTAAGCTACAATTAGTAAAATGCTGTCATGCTTAATTTACTGATACCTTCAATAACTACGTTTCTGATTTATATTGTGTGATCTTTCAGTGTTTATCTTCCATTTTGATATTATGTTTTGGCTTTTGATTCCCATTACCTGCTTGTTAAGGGAAAGTAGTTCATGTACAGGTATATATCATGGAAGAGATTGACTTCATTATTGGAGAGTATTTAGTGTGACAATGCATACATTTATAAAAGCTACATGATTTTGTGTGCTCTGTTTATATCGTTAACATATCAATTAAATGAAATGATGAAATTACTTAGTTTGTTCTGCTTCTTATATTTTGACACTTATTCCACAAACAATGGAATACTTAATTGTGTGTGCTTGGCTTGATTTCAATTTAATGTTTGGTGCCAATATTTGGTGTTTGTTAAAGATGCTGTTACAGTGAGTGATGCCCTGTATAACGCCTAAGTATAGAAAAGATTCTTTTTTTAAAAATCAAGTAACAAACACAACTTCATTTTAGGCGGGACAAAATAATGTTGATGTTTTCTTTTCAACGTTTGAATGAAAAAGGTACCAAATTTTTATGAAGTGTGCAAAATTGATATATGTATATGGTATTGTTGGAATTGATATAGTAACTAATTTATTCAAGCCATAAATATATGCATTGTGTGAGGTTTGCGTTAAATGAAAGTGTTGTCTAAGGAACTGTTTTGGGGAATATGAACAAACTAATGTCAATTGAGAAAAAGTTAGGGCCAACAATGTTTATTTTGTGGGACGATGCCAGTGACATAGGCAAAAAACAGTCCAATTTATAAAACAAAAACACCATCATCAGTAGAGAAATATTTATTCAACTGGTAAACTGTTTTTACAAGTATTATGCCTTCATATTGCCATGTGTGTGGTATACATTGTATATTTTTACTTAACTGGTCACATATTTAAACTAAGATTCATGACTATTCAGAAATCTTAGATGAAGGTCTCTCCAAAAACTAAGCATGTTTTATTTGCCATGTTACCTGTTGTTAATGGATTACATACAAAAAAGCACAGTTTGGGCTGTTTGCAACTGTTTGACTACAATTACAGTGAACGCTCTTAACTGGAATTCCTTCTGACCAGGCAAAATGTTTGGTTTAGAACAGATTCCAAGTTTAAAGGGGTTATTTATAAAGGAATAAGTACAGGTAGATATGTGACCACAGGTCATGTTCAATCTAGAGAGGTCAGCCAGGAAAAGAACGAGTCTGGTTGAGGGGGGTTTCACTGTACATGTATCTAACAGCTAAAAAACAAGCTACACAAGAGCATGCTCGACTGTATGATACCACTGCTGGATGGTGGAAACACAGCAAAACATACATAAACTACATTTCCTCTTCAAGTTTTTAAGTCATTTTCAACCTCCACCAGCAGGCAATAGTATTAAATAATGCAAGTCAGGGCTCACTTTACAGTCATGGTTTCTACCAAACGAATAATGGAATTCAGTAATAATAGAATGGAATTCAGTATAAAGATTTAACATGTACACAAGGTATGGTTCAATAAATACAGTAGTGATAATAAGAGCTAAGCACATGCAAGTATATGTTTAATATATAACAATTACAACTAATGATTACATGTACATATAAATAATACTTGAACAAGACACCTTATTTCAAACCATGGTACTATTTGACTAAAGTGCCTACCCAAAACATAAAGTTGAGCAGT
>ENA-OREC01001876-OREC01001876.1-marine-metagenome-genome-assembly--contig:-NODE-1876-length-11117-cov-12.000181_pt1 | contig 11117 bp, 4 predicted proteins | sample MGYA00248626_ERZ508543 | MGnify/ENA primary metagenome ERZ508543 (study PRJEB26211, sample SAMN05518279) | marine metagenome | isolation source: Puget Sound, Washington, USA | host: Bankia setacea... | reverse complement strand
AAATCTAGGACGAACTGGGGAACAATTGTGTCAGCAGATTACAACAACAGTGCGGATAATCTGAAGAGCTTAAACATCCATCAACTTAGATATTTTATCATTACTTCAGCGGATATATTAAACTGTTTTATCTTTTTTTTTGGCAAGACAAAATACAAATAGGACGGAAAAAGATAATAATGACATTGTTGTAGGTTTGATTAAAAGTAAGCAATGATACTCAGATGCGAGAGGGTTTATTAACGCGTGTACGAAACGAACTGCGTACGAATCAATAATACCTTGTACTATTAGGTGGAATCCCTTCTTTATTTATTTTCTAATGTTGATTAATGTAGTGTTAGGTTTGTTTTCGCTTAAAGTACAGTTTTGTATTTATGTTTAAGACACCGCCTTGTTGAAACAGACAATATATGTCAAATAAGATTGACAAACAGTACATCTTGTTTAGAGTTCTAGCAACTGTTATACAAATAAGAGATATTGGCTTGATCGGGTCAATAATTTTTGAGAATTTAACTTAAAATGAGAGATTTTTTATATTTATTTCATATTCTTAGATTTATTAAAAAAGAAGATTAAATATAACATGGTGATGTCAAAAGAGATATATACTACTTCAAAGTCGGTCATGTTAACAACTAATGCACTGCAGAATGTTCATATGCTATCTAGGTTACATCTAGGTTGTGTACCGCTGATATGCACCTGTGCAGACATTGCCAAGTATTCAATGACAGTTCAATGTCAGAGGCGGACGTAACGTTCCAGTTGGGGCTAGGATGTTTGTTTGCTGTTTTGAACAAAGGTTGCTTGCTGCTGCTGTTGTTGTTGTTTTTGTGTGTGTGTTTCACTGTTGTTCTTCTTCTATTTATCGTAATAATGAAGATGGGTGGAAATACGTGATTTGGTTATTCAGAAAGCGTGTATGTTGTAACAGAATAGTGGTTCAACCGTATGTAAGCCATTATTTTCAACGCTCTGCACTCAACACCCTCATATATTAACAAATTTAAGTATACCTACTTCAAAGAATGTTCAGTAAATTCTGTAAGTACCAACTTGTTCGTCATTAAGTTCATCATTAAGACAGTGCGGATTGGTTGACCATGGTATCAGTGTCTAAGGTGGCGGTCCTCAGTCATAATTATCAAGTACTAATGTTCAGAAGTCGGCCATTAATCAAACTAAACAAGGCGACAAAGGTTGTAACTGTATGGTTACCACGTCAACAGAGACTCCACACTAAACTCATTTACGTGTTACGGCTTCTCATCACATTTACCTCAGTTTGGCTTTTGGTCCACTTTGATTTATCCTTAGTTATATCCATTGACCTCGTGTTAATACGTCAGTAGTACATACTTTACTAATATTTGTATACATTTACAACATTAAAAGGATTCTTTACTTATGCTAGTATATATGTGTTCATCTAAGTTAGGTCTAAGTGCGGTAACGAGTTGATTTGTTTGAATTTGTACTTTTAGTCTTAAAACTTTGTCCTTGGGCTATATGAAACATGAACAATGAAGAATCTAAACAACTGGAACTTGTACTGTGACCATCTTGTCCGGGTCCTTGATTTTACTTAATATTTTAATTATTAAAAAAAAGTATCAAACTCATGTATGTGTGTCCAGATTCTGTGTAAAGTGTACTCCATAAAGGTGTTTTCGTTGCTTTACTTTTTACGTTCTAACAAACTTAATTTTTAGAAATGAATACATTTGTTCTATTTTTCTACCGTTTACAATATTATTTTGTTTATGAATGGAAGTTTTCTTCTTCGCAGCACTAAATTCGAAACAAAGTAAATGCTAAGAACTGATTTCGTTAGTATAAAGGTCTAATTCAAAGACAAATTTAGATTTCATTTTTCGGCTCGATCATTGACCTCCTCTTGTGGTCTGGTTCCACAACCACGTGACCGTCTGGTATTTCTATTTTTAGACATATCAGATTGGAATATTGTTAACTTCGTCAGTTTAACCTGCTTTTTTTCAAAAGAATATCTTGTAATATCTATAAATGCTATCTGACATAAACTTTAAATAAAAAACTGTCAACAGATTTAACCTCCATACCTCAGCGTATTAATACATGCTACTCTATTTTGAACCGGACTAGTTTTGATTAAGTAGTCCGCAGTGAACCTATGCCGAAATTCCTGCGTAGCTCAAGCATAAGTTAGGTCTTCTAGAGGACAAATTTATGTCAAGGGTAAAACAAACGGGTAGATCCCAGTTTAAAAATGATAAAGTTCTAAGATTTAGCTAGCACACACGTACGCCATTGGTCTAGTTACTATAGACTTATATTTTCTTCCGCTTACAAAACCGTTTCCTCTTGGAATAAAAAAGCTTCAGCAGCAGGGAAACCTCAACAAACTGCACTCGATGTTTAACAGGTCAACTCAATGGAAAGAAGTAACATCTGTTCACATATGGCTATGGGAAATTGGGAAATAAACAATACTTGTTCAAGTCAATGGGTCAGAGAGGCTTTCACATAGAACAGGGTTAATTTTGTTATTTGATTTTTATTTAATGAGGGAATTTAATTAACATAAATGTCAATCTGCCATAAAGACCCCATTGATAAAAAAATCGACCAATCGCTAGATACACTGCCTAACTAAGTTCCAAGTGTTACAAATAATGAAACTTGCATCGCTCCGCGAAATTGTAGCAGACATTATCATGCGTATCCTACAAGACAACGCGTACCAAATCAATCCATTTTGTCGTCTGCGGTGACCAGATTTTTTTTTTAATATAGATTTCTACGCTAAGCGTCAACTAGGGTTGCAATGCAGTGCATACCAACATATATGAAAGACAAATGATTATGTTAATTACTCGTCGAACTAGATTGTCTGACAAGAACGCATGCACAAGAGGTGTACTTTGGTTAAGCGTTCGTTCATGGACTACACATCGCCTATCACTCATTTCTGGTTTAAAATTGAACAATGTTATTTTAGGATTTACCAGAGATATGTTTTGTTTATATTTCCCATGAATTAGATGATTTATGTATTTGTTATTTCCCAAGGTTAAACTATTTTGTCGCCCCTAAACACGATCTTGTCGCCATATTTTGTCGCTGAGGTGCATTTCGGACAGAGCACTTTATTTCGTGTAGTGACATTAGTAAAACTTGAATGCCTTACACGTTCAACCCATACTTACTTCATGTAACAAACTAGATAACTGGAAACTACAGAAGTGGTATGTGTCGACACCAGGGCCACTTTGCAAACAGCTTACAACACATTGAAATTCCACCAGCTGACAAAAACAATACCTATCTCTGGAGTCAGACGGTGTTTCCAAAGAGGTGTGGGTATTAATAAATAGTTCACTCTGGTAGCACACTTATGATGTTTGAATACCGAATGGTCACATTTTGGTAGAAAAAAGAATGTGTTAATTACCGTATTTATGTAGCAGACGAATTGCATCCATTTGACCGAGTGATACCGCAAGCATGAAAGGTGTGTCTCCATTGTTTCCCGCCAAATCTATATCAGTGTTTCCTGTAAAAGTTCAATGTTCAATTAGTCCACCTAAAAACTATAGTACATTGAAACGTATACAAAGTTGCAAATGTAAGTTAAATTCTAGCTATATATGAGTATAAGCGGAAAGTGTAAAATAATATATCTACTTCAAAGGACCCTCAAGTGTTATAAGTACGTTTAGTTTTGATAAATGTATGTTATGTATTTACTTCAATAAGGAAGGTAAACTATTTTCGGCGCGGGTGACTCACCATTTTGAAGGAAGATTTCGGCAACTTCCAGATGGCGCTTTTCAATAGCCTCGTGTAGTGGTGTGTTGCCAAAGCTGTCTTTCTGATTGGGTGAGCATCCTGCCTCTACAAGCTGGTTGGCTGTTTCGATCTGTCCATATCTAGCAGCATAGAATAAGAGTGATCTCCCTTGGGAATCAACTGCGTCTACGTCACCGCACAAACATGGTGGACACACATAACGTGTCGCATGCGAACTGTTCTTTTTGTCGTTGCGCTTACGGAATCTACGGCCGAACTTCACTTTGTTTTTTGAACCCTCTGATAGGTTAAATGAAGAGGCGGAAACTACCGAATATGACCGATTGGTGGTGAAATTTGAAACGGCGTTGTTCTTCTGCACCGGGGACATCGCCCACATGGACTGACTCCGCTTTATTTTGTCAACTGTCATGGTTACCATTGGAAATACTGAAAATAGAAAATAAATCTCATGAATTTGGAGTAAAGAAGTACCATGCGATATGTAAATAATCAACCGAAAACTACCATTTGTCATGCGAACGTACTTCCAAAACGTGCAATCTTATAACCGGAACCTCTTTCAAATAGATATTTACTCATATGTTAATTCTGGAAATTTACATTTTAATTTTAATGTCAGCAATTTCCATGAACAAAACAACGTCTAATTGAAAAATGAGTGAAATGCGGTGGTAAATTGACAAGTGATGTAGTTAATATTGTGAAGTACAGTTACTTAGTGCAGACTTTTTTTCCAATTTTAGACACTGAAAATTATCTCAGCATTGATTGGTCTACGAGCCGACATGGGAAAATGCTCATAGACATCAGTGTATTGATTATTTCGCAGCGATTGCATGAAAGTGCCAAAAAGCCCCCGAAATAGCACCTCAGGTCTTGAATGAGGGCTTCCATATTCTTTTTAAGTGGTATGACCCGTATAGTCTGAATGAACAGTCGACCTGACAAGCTTTCAATTCCTTTTGACAGTCGCTCAGTCTTCAAAAGGTCAGAATTCTCGATGTACACTGTTTCCCTGTCTATATTGTTTGTGATGGGATAGCATTCGTTTGTAAAAGAAAATCCATTGAGAAAAAAATAATTAAAAGAAAATGGGCATTTGTAAAATCAAATATTTTTTAAAACTTCCTTTCTTTCAGCAAACTGACTACATTTGCATTATATTCTAAATTGTAGATATAGCATACATGCAAGATGACATTAAATATTCAGTGTCCTTTTTTGTAGACACTGTTCGTAAGCTTTAAACTACATGTACTTCACCCAAAAGGCGTTTAATTGATGTATTTCTCACATCCCCCATCCCTTCCGTTTTCGCCAACCTCCCTGCGGCAATAAATGTTTAAATTTTAACATGTTATGAGTTTTCGACAGTCGATCTATGTAACTTTCCGTCATCCGTTTGACATTTAGATTTATCCCATCCCTTTGAAAGAAAGTCCAGTAAAAATGATCTGTGAATGCGATATTAAGAGTTCAAAACCATCTAACTCAATCAAATATTATATACTGCATTTATACAATCTTGCATCCAGTCGAGAATTATACATATTACACGATAAACCACTCCCTTTTTATTCTTTCATGCTTAATTTCAGGAAATATCTATAAATATTACACCCTAATAATTTTATTGCATCTTCACCTAAAAGTCATAAGTTAAAATGTCCACTGCGGTCATCCAGGGTTTTAATATGTTGAATAATTTGCGGTTTTATGAAGGTGTGGGAAAACTGCGGTAAATACCAATATATATCGCCCGCGTTTACGCCATATTGCCCGCAGCTTTCAAATTGAAAATCACCGTTTGTAAAACTGCTTATTCAGCGCTTTTTCATTCATTAAAATTCTCATTAAAAGTTCAAGTTCTCGCCTATACATGCTCGAATAGCCCCGTCTTTGAGTTTCATTGCTTGTTTAGTATATGCTTAAATAGTTAATTGTGATAAATTCAATTTTAGCTAGGCGCTATATAACTTAAAACGCGTCCCATGTGCCGAGTAAAAATCTTCCAATTAAGAAGCTGTCATTTAAATTGATGTAGAAAAGTTATACTGCAATTAAAAATTAAAATTTGTCTGTCAGGCTAAACGTAAACTGAAAGTCAGCTGTTTCAGTGATAACTGTATGCACTTTATACGGTTCATCACATCGGTTTCAAATCTTTAATATTTACTTTTTGAGGTTTCGACGTTTTTAATATTGGCGATACAATTGATTAATTTAATGTAGAAGTCATGTGTGAATGTTTTCATTTTATTAACAGTGGTTGATTATCAAAAATTGTCCAAAAAAAGGTTAAGTTTCAAATTGATTTTTTCCCCATTTCTTATACTTGGATACGGACTTAAGACGTATAGAAACAGGGTTATCTCAAGCTGATTTATTGACTATTAAAATGGTTCGAAAATACACGCAGCTAAAATTTATACGCAACTGTACACGAAAAATTACACTTGCATATTTATAGTGTTTGCTATACTACCAATTTAGTTCTTGTTAAACACGTAATTAAACCAAAAAACACAACAACGTATAAACATAACAGGTAAAAGTGATTGTAAGTACGCCAGCCTATGATTAAAAACATGCAAAACGTTGAACTATTCATTTAAATGTCAAACAGATTAAATCACACTCCAAAATCCAAATCACGTGTAAATAATGACGAGTGTAATAATTTAAGTAACGTGTACACATATATTTCAACCGATTAATTTTAATGAGAACGATTTAAACTATGTGTTATGACGTCATCAATGCATCATAGCGTTTGACCTACATCGTGACGAGTTTTCGTGTTTTGTTTATTATTCGTGAGAGATTCAACAAACCACAGCCATTACTTATAATATACCTGCAGTTATTACAAATACAAGTTGCAATTTAGTTGTGCGATGTTGCTGCTGATGGCGTGGTTGTGATGATGATGGATGGTTATACTTGTCGTTGCTGCTGTTGAAACTGTTGTCAAGGTTACAGCATAAGAACGTTAAACTCAGTTAAATCAGTAGCAGACACGTTGATGACAAATTCACAAACCGATGCATGCCTGTCGTGTCTGTCTGAGTTTAAATAGTCTAAAAGGGATAACTAGGAAACAAAACTTGTCCCCAAAGAGGATATCATTGACTCATTGTTTAGACCGAATCTTCCAAACGAAAACCTTGAAGTTCTTAACTGGCATAACATAGTCTCTACAAACTAACGTATAAAAACGCTGTACGGCGACTCTAAAGGACGCACTTGTATTTGAAAGGCATTCAACGTTGTTTTACTTGGACGCGTACAGTAAACAATCAATTGAAATTCATACATTGTAGTTATTGGTCCGTCTAATTAAGCTGAGTAGAGTTTGATCATGTAAAGTTGAGGTAATCCGTCATAATCACGTATAAATATGAACGCTATGTCATTTTCAAATAATTATGTTAAGCAGACGATCAAGAAACGAACGCTGGAATTGCATAACGCGCGCGAGTAACAAAACGCTCGTCACGCCGGTGAAACTCATTGTGTAAGCAGACGAAATAGCAGTTGATCAATCTGAATGCATAGAACACAATCATTGCATGGAGAGTAAAGAAGAGCTCAGAGAGAGAAAAAAATCATCCCTCGTGCTTGGCTGTTCTTTGAACAATAAAAGAGCGCGTGGTGATTGTCTAAGACTATAAGAAGTTGCAGCCGCAGACGACAGGAATGAAGCAGACGTGATTGAAAGACCAGCAGACATACAGATGTAAGAACAGAAAATCAGAATAGTCTGTAGTATAAATTGAACGTTGATTGCATTGTAGTATATGGTATAGTTATAGCACAGTGAAAGGGGACACATAAAAATAGAGTATCGATTCCTTTCGTGTAACATATTAATAATTAACAGACAGTGCACGGAGAGATATTTGAAAGAGACCATTCGTCTTTGAGCTTGCAAAAAAATACAGACACGCTTATAAAGAACAGTCTGGTATGTCGACCATTCTTACTTAATTAATTGAAACTCATCCTCTGGTGTGCGCTTGGCAGTCGTGGGAATAATTAAAACAATGGGGGTCATGGATTGTTACCCTGTAATGGTTATCAAAAAGCATTTACATGTTGCAGTTTTGGGCTGAGTTGATACTTGCATTCCACAATTAAAATTTTAATTAATTGTCATCTATCAATGGTTGAGTTAATGGATTTTTTCAGTCTTCTCAAATTGCTTTTTTTAATCAACTATATCCATAACGACTGCCACAAAAGCATTCTAAAATTCAACTTGCCCTTAATCTTAACTATTTTGTGAAATTGTAGAAAACATCGGGTCATCAGACAAAGAAAAAAGAGCTAGGATTTCAAAACATCCTATATAACCATTCACCGAAAACTGGTCCAGATATTGGATAAAAAACGACCCCCCCCCCCCCCCCCTATTGTTCCTTGATTGACTGTACTATGAAGAAATATGATAACCAGCAATAAAACGACTTGTGGCTGTGCCTTTGTATTCTTGATTCACGTTTTTATTATCGAATACAAAGTTCCCTACATTTTAGAAAAGGCCATCAGTGAATCATTTAGAAAATGTGATACCTTTTCAAAACACTTTTTTCTTTTGTTAGTCGTTATTTTTTTTATTTTTTTTTATTTTTCACAAAACTTTAGGTACTAGACTAAACCGGTAAAAGTGTAACATTGTCTATGGCTAAAGAAATTGATATATATTTTAAAGCGCGAGACAGATTTTTGTAATGTATATATATGTGTAATATAAATGTGAAAACGGAACTCAAAAGTATACCACTGCACCATTGGTAGTTTTTTTAGCAGCTTGTGTTTACCTTAACATGATAAATTGCCATTAGAGGATAAATTGTAGTAGAAAATTCAGTACACCGTGTACATTATAATACATTAATAATACGGTAAGCGCAGTGTTTTTAACATGAACTTGTGTTAAAGGATTGTGTTATCGTTGAAATTTAACATAGCGATGATGATGACTGGTTGCGTCGTCTAGTGAGGTAAGATTTGTGTGGAGGCATTCTGTACGACATAATTTGTGCTGAAGACGTTATGTAAGGCGCACAAAAACATGACTAACATAACATTCAAACGCGTCTGTCCAAAATTAAAAACATATTCACACAACCAACACACTTCCATGACCCCGTCACACCTTTGCCTGAATATCGAATCAGTCGCTTTAGACATATCCAGTTGCATACGGTTTCGGTAACGTAAAATCGACGGTATAAATATCAGAGCAGTTTCACTGTATTAGTCCCAGCTGTCGAAGTGTCTGTTGTGTTGAGAAAAAGTGAACAGGAAGGTCAAATGACATGCTTGAAGTCACGTAAATGTATAATGATCTAGTTCCTGTCCTGTCTGTTGCCCTACGACGTAACTAAGATAGTTGTTCGTAAGTGTTTCTTTAATAGTTTAAGAATTAGATGTTACACAGAACTATGACCAAATAATAAGAAAAATTACAAACAGGGCACATGCTTAACACATGCACTATTATACTTGTTCAAACCGATCTCATTGTAAAATATGCATTTCAAGTGACCTAAACATTGCGATCTTTCAAACAGGTAACATAGTAAAATACGCGATTCAAATTTCATTGGATGAAATAATTTTTACTTTGTCGCACTTTAAATTTAGTCATACATGTCGAGAATTGAAATTAAAATTCTTCTGAGCGTGAATTTCTTTTTGCAACGTTTAACCTCATTTCAATTGCTTGTCCATGCCGGTATCTCCAAACGATGCAAACAAAGTCGTTCAAGAAGCTTATTTGAATATTTTAAAAAATTAAAAAAACTTACAAAAGTACAGACAAATAATTACAATCATTAGTGGCATACCTGGCAAACACGTGCGTACATATATCCACAATCTAAACCGCAGATGAATGAAACACACAATGCAAGAAACTCCCTATTTATCTACAGTGCATAACTTTGCATCTACATCTGCATTGTTTTCGTTTCCCAACTGTCGCTTAGTGGAATAAATCAGTCAATACATACTAGTCACTCAGCAGTAATTAACGGGCAAAGGAGTAGCGATTTCAAAGCACCAAAAACGTGACATTGATCCCCCGTCTTGTTTATAACACGGGTTTAGGATTTTTTGGGTAACTTGGCGTAACAACAACGCTATACCAACCACTCGAAACAAGTATATATTATTCCATATAAAAGGTGAGATAAAGTGCGAATAGGTAAGCATGGATAATGGATCATTGGGATTATGCTATAGAATCATTCATGCCGGTTGAGCAGACTGCTGACTAACGTGCTGTTATATCGCTTTGTTATGTTAGGTACCCCAATTGGATGGATCGATCATCTTAAGGAGCCCACACAATGGCCGTGCTTGAAGGTCTTTAAACCTTGACACCCAATGTTTTGCAATTGATATTAGGTCAGAAACCGTAATAAATATAACTTATATGTTGACCCTTCAAACAAGAATGCACTGTCTTTTCATGTTTGTATGTTAGCTTTTGGACATTTGGTGATTAACTTTGGCCACAACGGGTAGATATACAGACCTAATATATTAGCCTTACAGAAAATGCACTGTCTGGGCCAAACTGTATATATATATATATATATATATATCAATTGAAGTCTTGTCACATTACGGGAATACTGATAACTAGTGGAAAAATACGATGACAAGCACTATGTATGTTTATTTAACAAAGTTCTGTTATATATATACAATATGTATTTGTGTTTTTTTTAGGTTTTTGCGTTGTCCATAGCCGGGTATAAACAAAATTACAACACAAATATATCCCGAAACTTTACTGCAACATAGTGTTAGCAGGTACCACACGTTCACACGATTAAGAACCAGTCAAATAAGGTTGTGTATTATTATTTTCTAAGAGCACACTTACGTCCAAACCACATCAAGCTATATCATCAATATCAAACGAGTTGGTTAAAAACATTTTTTGTCAACTTCATGTTTGATAGCAAAATTTATCGCCTGAGGTTATTAGTAAAAAACGATTAATCCCTTTAAATTATACAACTAATTATATCAACGAAAAGGAAATCAATTGAAAAAAAATACATTTAAGTGTTTTTTTTATACAACCAACCAAACATACTGCTCCTAGTAATTCAATGTGATATATTTTATTATACCATAGGCACGTAGTTCTGAGACCCAGTGAACAGTTTAATAACAACAAATACAAACCTGTAATACTACTCAGGTTCAACTAGTGTTATGCTAAGTGTTATAGATATGATGTGTACTCATTGAGCTGTCTTAACTCAGATCAATGTTTAATGGTGTTGTTTTTT
>ENA-OREC01001875-OREC01001875.1-marine-metagenome-genome-assembly--contig:-NODE-1875-length-11118-cov-11.463545_pt1 | contig 11118 bp, 4 predicted proteins | sample MGYA00248626_ERZ508543 | MGnify/ENA primary metagenome ERZ508543 (study PRJEB26211, sample SAMN05518279) | marine metagenome | isolation source: Puget Sound, Washington, USA | host: Bankia setacea... | reverse complement strand
TATATCCTTTTGTTAGTTTGTCTGAAAAGTGAAACTGTCATCTATATATCCTTTTGTTAGTTTGTCTGAAAAGTGAAACTGCGATCTATATATCCTTTTGTTAGTTTGTCTGAAAAGTGAAACTGTCATCTTTTGTTAGTTTGTCTGAAAAGTAAAACTTAACTCTACCATTATTCTTTACAGGACAAGTTGAAGATTGAGGGTATACGTTACAACAATGAGTTCCAATGGGTGAAGCTTTCTCATCTTGGCAATGGAATGACTGGTAAATGTCACCTCGCCATGGACTTCCAGACAGAGTTCAAGTTCTGTGTAAAAGAGGTACGTAGATTTGTGTTTGTATTTCCTGCTAAAGCAACATACTAAATACAATATGTCGAAAATGAAACAGTCGCTAAACACTGCCGCACTCTTCACACAAACTGGTGCTTTTAACAGCAGAGAAATAGTTTGGCTGAGTTAATTAGATTAGTTGATATTACTGAAATTACTTATCACTGAAACCAATAACTCCATGTTTGTTTGTAAGGTGGCTTGTGAATGTCCTCGACCCCAAGTCACCAATGACAAGGACAATGAATTGGGTTTGCCGACATGGGACCCGAAGTGAATTTTTTATCTCTTTTTTTAAATTACATAAGTTGGCCTGCGATATCTTCTAACATTTGTTATGTCTTCTTTCAAGTATATTAACATAACATAACATAGCCTTCAATAGCCGAAATATGTATACAATATTTATAGCCAAAAAAACATACATATCAAGTGAGTAGCATGATTTTTTAACAAGGAGAGAAATATGAAAAGATCAAATGATGATGGTACATTATATTGAATGAAAAATTTGAAGTATGTTTTAACAAGTTCAGTATGGATGTATATATATATATTTGGAACAACATTATTATCAACAAAGTCAAACGTGTCTTTCTTTGAATACTAAGAAAAGTTAATTGCTTACTTTAAAAATTGTTTGTGGTGAATTAGGCGCCATAAGCATGATGAGTTTATGATATAATGTAATTTGAATTTATTTTTTAAATGAATGTGCCGCTGGACATTCTAAACATTTTAAACGATTAAAAAAATACACAAAAGAAAAAAGAGAAAAAGAGAAAATCCAATTCAACAGGATACACTAATAACTGTACGTACTTTGTTGTAGTTGCACATTTCCAACTATGAGAAGGAGGAGATAACTCTCTGGAGTGAGCTAGAACATCGCTATGTAGTGCAGGTTTATGGTGCAATTAGACATGGAGAGAAAATATACATCTTTCAGGAATATATCATGGGTAAGCAATTTATTTAATTTTATTTTTTTCCTTTGACTTTTGTCTGTTCTTCGTGGTCATTAGGTTTTTTCATCCCTGCCACGAAGGCCCATAACATCTGACTTTGAAGGATTTCCATTCCAGATTTTATCCATTACTTTTTTTGTTTTCATTAAAATTGATGTTTCATTCGTGAATTTTACAAAGTCAAATTATTGTCAGAATCAGTTTATACAGGTTGAGATGGTGGCATTATATCACTCATTTTGTTGGACCTAATTTTTAACAAGATTTTAAAAAATTGTTCCTGCTTTTAAACACTGCTAAACACACATTGAATGATTCCTTGTTTGTTGAATTGTCAGAAGAATTTCATGCTCAGTCTGATTTATTTCAAATTCTTTGGTGAATTTAGTTCATATTGATAAATGATTTAAATAAAATGACATCTGCGTCATTCAGGTGGTTGTCTGACTGAAGCGATCAATGTCCAGAAGAAGCTTAACAGGCGTCTGAGTCAGAAGACAGCGCTGCGATACTTCAAACAAATCCTGGAGGTCCTGGAATATCTGAAGTCAAAAAGTATTCTACACGAAGATCTGAAAGGTATGTACTCCATTAAAGGTGCCTGTTTGTTCCCTTATAAATAATTTCCTAAAATAAAATAAAAATATAATAATTAGCATACATATTTTAAGATATATGCTTATTTTAAAGGAATCTGTGTCGAGTTTGAAAGAAGAAACAGCACAACATTGGTTTTCCTTTTTTTCAAATTGCCCTAAAGTACTAAAAATCTTTAATGATTGACCCGTTAAATATTATTTTTGACAATTTTGATATATGATAACTAGGCTATAGAATCGCTTTCAGTTGTCTATGTATTCAACAAGGGCATTATTGCATCAGTACTTTGTGGCTGTGAAGTACAGATGAATAGCTAAGTTTTTGATTTTACCCAAAAGTCCATTTTTAAGAACCTAGCGGTAGATCTCGGTTATTCACGTTCTTCTCTACATTGACACACATTGATACTAAAGTTGTTAACCTTATATTTAAATTATTTTGGCAATATAGCAACATCACATTTTGTATGTTTTCTCATGAGAGAGCTATTTAAGGTTGTGATTTGATTTTTGAGCGTAAAATGTTCAAATTTTAAAAGTCCTTACGATGAAACAACTACCTTGCATTAAACAATATGTACTTGGATATCACTTGAAAACTGAAACCACAATGACCAACAATTTAACAGACATATAGCAAGTTTTAAAAATTGAAAAATAGTTACCTTTAAAATTAGAATCACACCCTTTAAAGTGTCTCTTATAAGTCTAACAAGTGTTTTGGTTTGCTCTGTCAGGGTGTTGATTGACAATTAAAAATGCAACCATTTTGATTAGATTCTGCGTTGGTTTACATTCTACATTAAGTATCAGTTGTAAATTAAACAAATGTCCAAATTACAAAGCCAAGGTATCAAATGATAAGGCTGAACTTTATGAGAAATCATGTCTCTTAAATTGTTAGTCATTGTTAGTATATTTTTCCAGCGCTATCCTCGAATATAATGTTTGATGAAAGGTAGTTGTTTCATTTGTAGCAACTTTTAAAATTTGAAAAATGTTAATCTCCATACTAGAATGACAACCTTTAAGTGTTTTAATGTTTGTTTTGTTTCTAGCTGACAACATACTGCTCAACAACCAAAATGGTCGCGTGTCAATCAAGGTGACAGATTTTGGGGTGGCAAGAAGAATCCAGGGCTCGGTTAGAAAGGAGACGCCACCTGTGGGTACCCAGACCCAGTGGAGCCCAGAGAAAGCTAAGGCTGTGGGGTACCATTTTGCTGCGGAGGTTTGGGCAAGCGTGTGTGTATTGGTGCACATGTTGAGCGGATACCCACCATGGATAAAACGATACCAGAATTACGGGGCACTCATTCTTGTGGTAAATTTCTAAGTCTGTATTCTATTGCTTAAAAATATGTTGTTTTCTTACTGATTGAATCATTTCATTTTTAACTTCTGTGTTCTCATCAGTATTCTTCTAAAACTCCTGCAAACAAAGATTTAGAGGATTGTATGGTATCACCCTGTCTTTCCATCTCATTGTGTGCCTGAAGAAAGACAATCCTTCTCTGAAAAATACCAAGGGAGAGTAATCAAGGGAGATAATTAATAGTACAGGACATGTTGAGGTAGTATCCCTTGTGATTTGACTCGAAGTTCTAGTTTCTGATTAAATTGAACTATTAACCATCAGCTTCTTTTGTAATTTCATTTTTCAAAGTATAAATGTCATGTCTTCTGCTTTAAGTTAAAGAAACCGAAGAAAGCTCAGCCTATTGCAGAAAATAAATGACACATCCCGGTTTAAAAAAAAGTTATTAGGTAAAATTGTATTGTTGCATAACATGAACCTTTTAAATTACAGATTGTGGAGCAGTCTCCCCCTAAAGAAGACATCCCCCACAACATTAGTGCCTCCATACATGAGATGATCTGTGCAGGCTTCACTGTTTGTGTGGAAGAGCGACCTACAGCTGCACAACTACTTAACCATGAGGCTTTTAAACTCTTAGGTGAGTCCCCCGCAGTTTGATTTTGACCCTCAGGGCATGAAAAATCACAAGACATAGTAACTCAGTTTGATCAGCAAAGCAGCCCATGACCCCATCACTTTGACATCAATATAGGTCAAGGTCAGGCAACAGTTGACCCTGACCTTCAACCCACTAGATACCCTATTAGCTTGTCAACCTCACCAAAATAATACAAGTTAAATTTATCCAGGGTATAGTCTTATATGTAGTATGCCTACACATCAAGGCCAAGTTCATTCACCAAAATCATTTCTCGACTTCCAGCCCTGTCTTTTAGGATGGGTAACAAATAAGAATATTGCATTACAGATTTAAGAATGTCTACACACCCTGTATCTAATACCACTCGCCAGGGCAGAAGGACTTTTAGTGCTCTGACATTACATATAAAATCTTTCCTGTACCCCCCTTCCATTATCTCCCCCCATTATCTTTACCCCATCTCAAGTTCAATGTTGTGACGCCCTCCTTTCCATTATCTCCCCCCATTATCTTTACCCCTTCTCAAATTCAATATTGTGACCCCCTCCTTTCCATTATCTCCCCCCCCCCATTATCTTTACCCCTTCTCAAATTCAATGATGTGACCCCCTCCTTTCCATTATTGCTATTCACATTATTATTTGCTGTCCAACATTTATATATTCACCTGTACATCATAGCCACAAAGAACTTATGGAATAACGCCCTTGTGAAATATAAAGACAACTAAACTTGATGCTATAGCCTAGTAATCATAGCTCGAAATCATCAAAAATAATATTTAACAGGTCATAAAAGATGTTTAGTGCTTGCAGGCAATTTGAAAGTAGGAAAACCAATGTTGTGTTGTTTTTTCTTTCAAACTCAACACAGATTCCTTCTTAAGGAGAATGATTATATTCTATATATTAATGTAAGTTAATTTCTTAAAATATTTTTTAAGCTTTAAGCAAATTATTCTAGTGACGTTTCGAACCATATGTATGTTTATACCAATCTGTCCAAATAGGTTTATAGCATCCAAACCAATTCATTTCAGATGATGAAACCAACATTCATTCCATTCACTACTCTATATTGGAAACCGGCAACTTCAAATCTACCAACTGTATAGAGGATCTACAGAGCAACGAAGACCTGATCACAATTCTGAATCGTTTAGATGGGAACACTGACAAGGAGAAGAATAAGACAGAGAGATCCATTCCCATTCCAGAGTTTGGATTATTACAGGAATCAGTGAAGGATAGGAAGGCTATAGAAACGGTCCAGCCCTGCTTTCCATGCTATCCAAATACAAACACAGATCCTTCAAAGCATATACACGACTTCTACGATGACATTTTCCAACCGACTATTCCGGAGAGTGCAAATAATCTGATCCTTTATCCAATGTATGTATCCGGAGCAGACGGCAACCCGGAAGATGTAGTACACGTTTCTAAGGCTCAGTCCTCCCATAGCGATGAAGCTCTAGAAAGTGTTCTACCACGTTTTGGAATGTTAGGCATGGCTGAGGACTTTGACAACACAGATGAGAGGGATACAAATGACGAGGTGGTAAATGAGAGAGAAGAAAGTGAGTTTGACATGGAAGAAGCTATTGAGGAAATAAGGAAGAAGTATCTGGACAACATGCCGACAGTGGTAGACAGTACGAAGGAAGTAGACAGATGGAGTCACAGCTTTTCTTCTCACTCAGATCTTGAGAAAGCTATGCTCGAAAAAAGCTTACATGCTTCAGTAGCTAACAGTCCGGAGAAAGTTGAGGCATTGGAGCAAGAAGCACCAGTATTCCCAATACCACAACCAACTAAACCAAAAACGAATCCTGTAACTGAATCTTTCGCATCAGGAAATTTGGACAGTATAGATGATGACGACCTCTTTAAATCAGGAACTCCACCAAAACATCCTCCGACTTTTGATCGATTTGGAAGGGAAGGTGTGCTTGAACCAATTCTAGAACCCACCTTTCAGCAGCAGGAGCTAGAAAGAGGTATGCCTGGAACCAACGTGAGGCAGCTACCTGACCACTGGGTGACTTACAATCAAGTAAACATCGTTCCAAGAAACTTCAGACCTCATGAGCTTTTTCCAGCTCCGACACTTAGAAGTCCATTGCGACAACATGATCAAGTACAGGGTTCTGGAAACATGTATCCAATGGCAACTACTCCTGGAGGTCAAGGTCACTCCCAATGGCAGTCTAGACCTACTGCACCATCACCAAGGACAGACGTTGAAGTCATAGCAACTCAGTTTGATCAGCTGCAAACCAGACCGCAACCCAATCACTTTGAAACTAATAGAGGTCAAGGTCAGGCAACATATGACCCTAACCTTCAACCGACCAGAAACCCTTGCTGGCCAACCACACCAAACACAGGTCCAATTTATAGACAATATTGTCCTATGTGCTTCATGCCACCGCACCTTGGCCAAGATTGTTTGGACCAAGATCACAGTTTCCAAGGTCCACCACACAACCACAGAGATGCTTGCTCTACATTGCCAGGAACCATAGGAAATCCTTCCATGCCTCAATATCCTTTGACAAATGACCCAAGAGCCAGACCATCTACATCTCCTTACATGACACAACCTAACACCCAACCATTATATGACCCCAGGATAAGCTATGCCACACCACCAAGCTACCGGCCTCCACAATCCAGCATGACAAATGTCCCTAGGTATTGGCACCCATCTACATCAGCTATTAGCATGCCACCGGTTCCTGTTTCTGCACAAAATGTAGCCCAAGGTCAGACATTCTATCGCCCAAATTCTTACCAAAACATGCATAGACACATTCAACCGGTTTCCATAGAACCCATATACAGTCGTCAGGGTCAACCAACAAATTATCCACGACCCACATATGGAGCACCAACAAGCTTCCAACCTGTTCCCATGGCAACTCGAGACCCAGGTCCAGCTATGAACATGAGATATAGAAACCAGATGTCTCCAAGAAGTATGCCACCAGTGAGTACATCAGCACAGAGTCAGTTAAGATTTAACCCGGATATGGCAGGCAGCTCAAGTCCCTACAACCCCTGGAGGCATAGCCCATCTATTAATCCTAATCCACCAGATGGTATGTTACTATTTGCACATTGATAATTTTTTACATGATAACTGGAACTCTAGAAAAGTTTTGTTTCTCTTGATTATTTTATTTTTAAATTGACTATTTAATGAGAGATTACAAATATATGAATCTTCAGTAAGGTCCCTCGTGTGGGCAATGAGTCATGAAAACAACAGGAGTTTTTGATGGGGTTCCAACTCTCGACCCACAGGTTATGAGTCAAGTGCGTCCAATTACTGACCCCTGCAGCCAGAACTGACTAAATCACCTTTTCTGTCATTTCCTTACAGTCACCACTAGACCGGAGCTGTTGTTAGACATACAGAGAGCCAAGGAAGGTCATCCACACCCAGGCCTTTGCCAATCACAAACAGCGCCTGTCACATCTCCGCCCAAACAAATTATAGTTCGCAATATGTCTTATATAGAAACTGTAAGGGGTGAAGGTCAGTCATCAGGGGTGAGGCCTTCGATTTCTACGTCCAGTAGGTCAGGGTCAAGGTCAGGTATCGAGCAGGAACAGCATGAACTACTCAGTAAGACCTCGTACATTACTGGTATCACTTACATTTGTATTTCCTTTTTTCAAAATATTTAGTTTGCGGGATACCTCCAATACTCTAGTGCGCCCTGCTTGGTTATGTACAAAGTGTAACAGATAAAAGTAACATGGTTGCAGACAGTGCTTCCCAATTTCATATTTTCGAAATTTTAAGTTTGTTGGAGTTTGCTCCCTTGTTGGTAGGTATTTCTGTGATGTGTGTATAGTAAAAAAACACACACTGTGTTTTCCTTAAAAGTCACAGACAATAATATTTGTCCATGTTGACATAATAATAGACTTTCATGTAACATATAAAAATGCTTCAGTGTGTTGCCAATCAGAATGCACACGTCTATATCAAACTGTAAACATGGTCAATTTTTCTTTTTAAAAATAATATATAAAAACTATCCAAAAGGGAGAGCACTCATGCAAATGTACAGAGTTGACCTTTGAACAAAAAAGAGGGAATTGAAATGGAACATTTTTGTGTTTTCTTTTGTGTAAATGTCTTCAGTAGAAATGGAAAGGGTGATCACTATGTAAAAACTAGATGCTATAATAATAGATATGTCACTGATGCATAAATTTCTAAAGGTTTAAATGACATAGAAAATGTGTTGAATAGTTTGTTTGTATGAAAATGTTCACTGAAAAAAAGAGGGACATTTGAGGGACAATTCCTTACATTTACATGCGTGCTAGTTAAGAAAATACTCAATTTTAAATGTTTTACTATACACACATTACAGAAATACCTACCAGCAAGGGAGCAAACTCTTACAAACTTAAAATTTCAAAAAAAGGGAATTGTAATTGCTAAAATAATGGAGCTGAAGTATAAATTCCACAACCATTTTAGTTAAACTGGTCCCATTTTCTTCCAGAGGCCCTTAGTGAAGCAGCTATTAAAGATCTATCCCAGTCTGGGGGTCCATTTGAATTCCACCCTGATCCAGACGAAGACGAAGAATTTGTAAGTTGATTTGTTTTATACTAATTTATTTCAGTTTGATTTGGAATAGAAAGGATTTTGCTTTTTTTTTTTTTTAATATGCTCTTTGAACTGACAATACTGAGCTAAGAAAGTAATGTTTCCATGTAAATCTAACTTAAGTTCTGATAGTTCATTTGCTTTTTGTGCAAATTTAGTCTAGCGTTCATGAAGTATGATCAGTGGACTATTTTCATTGTGGGATGTTTGTTTACAAGCTCACAGTCAACAAGAGTTGTTTGTAGATTTCCGCTGTTCTTCGTTGGTCCAGCGATGTGTTTACCATACACAGTCAGTAACCTTTATACTTGTCTAATTGTCTAATCATATAAACTTCTGTGTATTTTTAGGATGATGACTTAAGTGACCCTGCAGAGAGCCTGGCCCCTTTTCTGAGCTCTAGTTCGGCTGAAAAAGGTAATGCTCTTGCTCTCTATTTAAAGGTTGTGATTCTAATTTTGAGATAAATATTTTTTTAAATTTTAAAAGTTTCTACAAATAAAACATCTTCCTTGTATTAAACAATATGTACTTAGATAGCACTTGAAATCTATACTAACAATCACCAACACTTTACCAGACACGATTTCCTAGTTGCTAGCCCTCATCAAATGACCTGCATTCTTTCTCTTTCCCCATTAATCAAAAAAGAATTTAAAACAATATATAAAATTGTCTGTAAAATTTGGTCCTCACTAACTGATGGTCTTAATGAAGGATTTGCTGTTTGTTCTCTTGCAGAAGATGCTTGTTATGTTGTGTTTAAGTCCAAGGAAACGAACAAAGAGTCGAGGATGAAGTTTACTGAAGCCATACGGAAACAGTCCTGGCAAACCATCATAGAGAATGAACTGAACTGGATACCATCGGTGAGTTGTACTGGACTGAAATCTTGTAGACTGTATATTAATGCAGTTGGTTCACAATGTTTGCAAACAAATTACGGATCAAACAATCTATCAACACAAAGTTAGGAAGGCTAATTAACACCTGCATGGGCCGCTCTGCTCCTATGTTGTAACTCACTAGACTTGTTTATCGATTTACTCTCTGCTTTACGCATAGGTATATGGAGAATGACGGACACGGACACGTCAAATTGTATACTATGTAGTAGCTATAGGAATACTTGACACGCTGTGAATTCCTCTTATCTAAACAATACACAGTGTGAATGAAAATAAGCATTTCATTTCGTCTGGCAGTTGAATTAACTGTCTAAGAATAGTTCATCAGTCGACCCCTGACATATGGAGTTAACATGAATGCACCGAAATCGGGGTCAAAGTGGACCCTCGACTTATGGCAGACGTTGACTTATGGTCAAGGGTCTACAGTATGCAATAGATAGGACTCTGGTACAGAAAGTAACTTCATTTTGTTAGAGAGATTAAGTATAATGGGGTTGTTTCTACTTTTTATTTTATACTTAAAGCGTTCTTATCAAGGATATCTTGAAGCTGAAAAATCAAACTGTTCCCAATCTTTCAATCATCTATATACAATGTTTTTTTTCCCCAGGAGTTTGAAGTCGAGAAGTATGTGTTGGTTAATGAGGACGATGAGGTTATTGACCTCGATAAAGGCCTTGAAGCTGGGACCACGATCGTTTACGTTGTCGAGGCAACCGGTTCTGAGCCCTGGTATGCTTTGACGTGTGGAGTAATCAGAGAGTAAAACAACTGCCCTAGACCAAGCGAAAGGTTTTGTATGGTTCATCGCCCTGACAGGACTTCAAATATAACATGTCCACAACGAACACTGAAGAAGGAGAAGAAGATTGCAGCCTATCGCTATCTTTGGATTATCACTTTTGACATTTTAAACTTTATTATGCTCTCATCACTCTGGGTATGGTTTGTCTAATTAAGAACTGAGAAATGCCTGGAAATGCTGTAAAGACATGGAAGAAATACCAGCAGACAGGAAACTGCAGTGTTTTAAAGTTTGAATTATAAAACAAACATAGCTTTACTTATTTGAGTCTTATTGTGTATATGACGTATTTTGACTTAGAAAATGTCTTTCTTAATACAATGTAGAATAGAATACTTTTCGTAGGGTTTAAAGTGAAAGCGTTTTAAGTGCTATTGAATATAGAAGCTAATAGAACCTTTTCGCATTCACCCTTCAGATTTAGTTAGTTTAACCTTTCTGTGATAGAAATGGCAACTATGATAACAGAATTGTTTTTGTTGTTTCACTGTTTGGTCCTTGTGTCATTTTATTTTTTTATTTGTTCAGTCTTTGGATTTTACACTTTTTGTATATTTTTTGGATAATTTTACTTTATTTTATTTTCCGGCCGACTTTGGTTTGTAAGTGTTGGTGTTGATCAAATTTCTATGAAAAAGTTAATGAATGACTTCGGATCACATTATAGTTTAGAACTTTGGTTTAATACTGCTTACATTATTTGCATAGATAGTTGCAATGTATACATATGTTGCTGTTATATATTATTTGTAGATAAAAAAAGAAAAATATAAAATCATGAATTATTTTTGTAGGCATAACATAATTTATACTGGGTCCAGAGGAGAGAAGTTTTAGGCTTACAGGGTTACCATCTGTCAATAAAGAAAATTGAATAAAATTGTGTGTTTTCCTAAAAGGGTTATT
>ENA-OREC01001874-OREC01001874.1-marine-metagenome-genome-assembly--contig:-NODE-1874-length-11123-cov-13.292232_pt1 | contig 11123 bp, 4 predicted proteins | sample MGYA00248626_ERZ508543 | MGnify/ENA primary metagenome ERZ508543 (study PRJEB26211, sample SAMN05518279) | marine metagenome | isolation source: Puget Sound, Washington, USA | host: Bankia setacea... | reverse complement strand
ACGCGATCCACGTTCCGTAGAGTTTTAATACACATTAATGATGCTCACTTAGGTGGAGAAGGTAATGTACAACAGGTGAAGATTAGCATTAACGGCCAGACGATGTTATATAACAATGGTGCATATCTGTCTCTACGTAACTACAACATTACTCATTCTAATGATAATTTGGGAACGCATTCTTAATGTCTGTACTAATCTGAACATTTGACAGTAATTCCCAGGTTTCTCTGGTACAAATCACTTCTGATACAATTGTAAAGCTACCATGCCCCTGTTACCTTATACCTTTCAAGCACATAGTTATTACCTTGTTCTCATAGTTTAAAATTCATTTACATATAAAACAAACCCACGAAGATTACGTGTGTTTTTATTGTACATTGTTACCCCAGGCTAATAAAACCAACATTGGTTCCTGAGGAAAGTAGTCCCGTTCTTTTATTTTATTTGAGTTTATTTATTCTGGGAATTTATTTGAGCTTTTTTCTGATTGCAATTGAAACCTAAAATAAATATAAAGGAATTTAATGAGTACAGTGGAAACGGCTTTTGGGGTACTGTTCAGTTTAGATGATCATTTCTTTGTTGACATATTTATAATAACACAATTTTAAAGATAAACATTTTTCTGCTTTGCAAATCTTGTACGTTTTACATCTATTTGGAAACATTATAAAGACGGAATTTTCAGATTTCTGTTAATTCTAGCTATCGCTATATGGAAACAAATGAAGATATCTAAGAGCTTGCCATGTAAGAGTTACGGACACTTACCTCCAGTGGTTTATGGGAGAGACTGTGGCTCCATGGTTTTGCTGGACTGTTGAGAAAAGGAGCTTGATGATGCTGGAATGTCTTCAACTGTTGACTTTGTGATCTATCATGGAGCTGCAAGTACACAGAATTACAACATGGTAAAACAAATTGGAGAAATTAATTAGAACAAAATATCAAAATTGTCTGCTTTATCTTGAACACTTTGTAATATGTGAAACTGCTATTAAGCATATAGTTCAATATAATTATATCAACTTCAAATATCTGTAACTTTTAAGTTTGTGTTCTGTTGTCGTTTTTTGTTGTTTTTTAAAGACGGTAAATTTGTAGAGAGACATATTGTGTTTCAAACAGTTCTTGTACCAGACTTCTTCTATTATTCTTTTAAATGGTATAACTATAGCTGAGCAAACTTTCTCTTCTCACACCGAGGAAATCATTGAAGCTCCTTTGTTGTTCAACATTCTCTCATTTATTCTTTCTTTCTGTTTTTCTCATATGCAGAGTTCTTCTTACTGTCTTTCAACAGATTCAATGAATGTTTTTCACTAGACTGGACTATAAACCAGGCCTCGACTTCCTGACGTTGCCTGTAACTTGCCACTAACAGCCTGCTTTCCTCAAAAACGTAACTCTCTTGTCTGTTACAGCCTTACAATAATATACATATTTAATTGAATAACCATTTCCACGATTCTAGAAAACTAACTACCCAGCAAATAGCACTCTATCAAATCTGTTTAGTTTCAGTTTCCAATCCTATAAATAACAAACTATGGACAAAATGTTTAGTTTAGTTACCAATCCCATAAATATCAAACTGTAAGATTTTGGAGGGGGGAGGGGGGAAATTCGGCAGGAAAAATTGTTTTCAGTCATTCTACAGTGCAGCAGTGTATCTAGGGAGAATGTTCATTCAGACAATCATGATATCTTCTATGCGCTGCCATCCATTGTTTATTATAAGACGATGTCAAACAATTTGTTGCGGTAGTTCTCAGACAGTGTAATCTGCCATTATTTCCATTGTGTCAAACACTGAATATAGCGCACGCTTGACATGTCTATGCGATGAATAATTTTCGGTGGCTTTTCGAAATAAAATTGAGTTGCAAAGTTAATAAAAAGAACAAACAGACATATATCTACTTAAGCCGTTGTATCAATAAGGAATCCACTGCAAATCAATTGGTCTTTTGAACTGTTATCTTTCAATCCAATTAAAGTAGCACCTGCTCTGCGTGATTGACTTGTATTGTGGCAGATTTCACACTTACTTATCTAATACTGTCAGTAGAATATTAATTCCTAAATAAAGACGGGATACTCAGGACACTGATAATAAAGATAAAATATCTGTGGAGCTAGGCCTGCCAATGGCTGACAGCTAATCCCTCACAAACAGTTCAACACCATACACCTGATAGCAATCACGCAATTGGCATTAAAGGAAAGCACAGAGGCTGATGATAAAGGCAATAAAATAATGGGCTTAGAAAATAACTGCAAACACAATACATTTGTACAACATACTTAGCTGTGGTGCAAGTTGGGGAAACAAAAAAGTTAAAACAAATATTTAAAAAAGGTTATATGCATTAAATGTAAATACCTGGGCAAACAAGTGATTGTGTGTATTATAAAGTGAAACACAAAACTAACATGACAGATTGTACTATATTAGGGTAACCTTTATGAACAAATACGAAAATGTTAACCTTTCATTACAACAAGTTAAAACACAAAAATTTGCTTTTTAAATAAACATTTGTACAGAATAGATTAGCACAAGTTGTATAAGTACTGACTGGGCCAACATTATTTGGTCACTCTAGAAATGTAAACACAATTGACCGAAGCAAACCAGCTTGACATTGTTTGCTCTATTTTTGCTACAATCGCAGGCTCAATTTTAACAAAAATCGCTGTTATATGTCGGGTAATTAAGGATATGTAAAATAGCGGTATATTGATCCTGGCTTTATTTAACTAGCCATTATGTCCGGTAATGTCCACTGACTTGTCAAAAACTAGCTTTTAACTGTGAACCACGGTATTACGATAAACGGCACACTTCAGTATAATGTGACAAATACAGAATCATTATGGATCATTAGGCCTTGACGGTTTATAATGTACCTGTCAATTACCGCTAAAAACATCATAAATGTCTGTAGTACGCTGGATCAAAAATCAATCACAAACAATGCTGCCAAGCTCGTGCAGACATTATGGCTTTTCTTTAACACTAAAAGGTTACAGTTTCACAGCCACAGTAAAAAGGGCAACTGGCTCATTCAGCTAGTTCACCTGACATTAAAACGTCTCCACTTTAATCATCTATAGGTCAAAACTACATAAACATTTACCTGAGTTTATATCAAACTGATTGGTCTGTTTACGACGCCTTTCATTTTTTTTCTGTTATATTACCTCTCTTGAAATGAAAACATGTATAAACATCAAAATTGTAACCCTACATTGAAATAGTTCATGGGAATATTTAGCCATTGAATACCTCCTCAGTCTTACCTGCTTCAAAACACAACACTTGAATCCTCAAACAATGAGTTTAGATTTTGTCTGCAGAAACAGCAAACAAATCATTTCAATGCCACTTAGAAACGTTTGAAAGAATCTAGTAATTGCTTTATTTTTCTTTAAAATATTTAAACAATGAAAAGTGGTTTGGATTTTTTTCTTCAGAAAATCTGTAACTAATATCTATGGAGAGCTGCAAACTTAGAGGGCTGATTTGTGTCACCCGCTTTGTTAACAAAATGATTCACTGATGTAAATCTAGAGGTGTTACATTTGTACCTGCTCACAGCACAGTAAGTGACCTTTATCGGGCAGGGCAAGTCACACGAGTAGCTCAATGGGTCAAAATAATTACAATGTTGGAAGGCAAGGAAGGAGCGAGTAAAGAGGCAGTAGAAGCGTGGTAGACTGCAATAGTAGTGTGATTAGAGCATATCTCTGGCTCATAGAAATAGTTTTGATAGTAGCGGTATTATTGTCATCATTAATTGGGTATAAAGAGCACCTGTCAGTGGACAATTACTACTGATCTACACTGACCACCACAGAGGTATTTCAATGGCGTATCCACCACTTACTCTCACCCCCATCTAACTCTCCAGTAACACTATCCACACAGCCACACAGCCACTTAATACTCTTCCCTGCTATATACAATGTACTAAGTTGTGTTCTGCTACTTGTACTTTGAATGAAAACTAAATTTCAAACAAATGGTACCCCGTTGGTTGCAGCTACGTTTTTTTGTTGGTGACAAATGTTTAATGTATGTTCGGTAGTGGTGTGTAGCTTTACAATGTATAATGTATAATGATGACATGGAAACAGCAACAGTCAAATTACTTGTTAAAACTTTGGTTTAAAAAAAGCAAATGGCAAAATCAAAAGCTTTTTACTTCATGCACTTCTACACATATATCATAGCTCGTATTTTATATTTGATAAATTAGATTGAAACTGTGGATTAGGACTACATTTTTAAAAAAGATATTTATTTTCACCTCTGCCACTATTTACGAGGATAGCAAATTAGGTTAATTAACAAACAGTTTAAGACACACAGTTACAAAAATTGACATGCAATTGTAAATGTAATTACTGTACAATGTTTGTCATCACGGGTTTATGAGGCTTATGAGATTTTCTTCTTCTGATTTACGGTATGCAACAATAGCAGTGACATTTAAAGCTTGTCCAATGTAACTCTTAAAATATAAATACAACTATTCTTTTTTTTAAATTTGCGCTACTAATAATAGAGCAGTTATAATGTAAAATAGGCAATCATTTAGGTGAGTCAAAAGTTGCACAGTTCTTTTACAGTAGAGCTTCCCAGTCCAGCTCTCATATAAGTAGACAAACATTACAAAAACAAACACTTATATAATTATATCCCAAAAAATACTGCGCCATAGAATTGTACGCCATAACCTTATTATCCCTGATGCTTCTGCAAGATATATGTGTCCTTTAGCCAGGGCCACGGCTGGTGAAAGTGCCATCCTGTCTCCAAATTGAAAGTAACAATCGGTATTTATTTGTTTGATTAGAGAAAAAAAGACCTTGGTAGAAAACCACAAGTGAATGTCTTCTAGGATGCCAAGGTGTGAGAAGTGGTCTCTAGAGGCTGCTTGTTTTCCATTACACATCTACAATAACTTCCAGTCAGTGTCTATTACCGGTAGCAGTGATGTTCAACTTGTCAATGCCTACTCCTAAACACAAGGACAGCTACTGATTTGTTTTATTCACTACAGTGACAATTTTAAGTAAAAGTAGGACGTGTTTCTGAGAAGTGATAGCCTTGGGTCTATTTCTACACAGCTTCCTCGTCTAGTGAGTTTTAAAGCATACAACTATCATAAACATTGTCACATCTAATTTTAATTAAGAGCACCCATGTCTCCAATGTACAAAAACTATTCAAAACAAGTTTTTTCACTACCTAGACCATTGTAAGATGTGGACGAATGTCTTTAATTTTTAAATATGTCTTTAATTTAGCGTTAAATAGAAGTACACATAATAACAAGTTAACAGTTTTATTAAGCTGCTTGAAATTTTAAAGTGATAGTTTCTTTTAAATTTATGTGGAGTATGTGAAATTGTAGAGAGAAACTCTTGAAGGGTGCATATATTGTAGACTCATTGATCTGTATACAAGGTACATGTACGTATACTAAAAATGTGCAACTCTTATTTACGGACTGCAAACCATCCAGCTGTTATTCATTTCCCAAGTAGGAGATGTTCCCATGACTTCAAATACTACTTGCATGTAAATCCTTAACATTCAATTACACCCCAGTCACTCACACAGTTAATGATGTGGAAATAAAGTTTACTTAGTCGGTAGTACATCTATCTGTCCCCCCCCGTCTTTTTTTGAAACAAGTTTTACAAGTGTTAAAAATCGCCCGAGTTTAAAAAGTCGAAGAAGAGTGGGAGAGATGTGAGAATTGAACCACAGAAAAGGCATCACGTTCGGTTGTTCGTTTGCAGACAGCAACACATGTAGTTTCAGTTCACATACATCTAATTAGAATAGCAAATCTTGTTAAGAAAACAATCTCGCATGTTGTAATTTCATGCTCTGTTGCCACCACAAAAGCAGAAAAAAAAGTGTTATTGGCTGCACAAGCAATGAGCTGTTTCCATCTTTATGCTAATTAACATTTTCTGCCATTAAAATGATGAATCTGTTACAAGAGTGGCATTCCTGAATTAGTGTATTTGTTTTTGTAATCACCTTGTAAAACATCCCCTAAATACAGAATGCAACAAATTACTCACATACACATAACGTTACACATGGCAGCAGAACTGGTATTTATCATGACATGCACACAACAATTCTGGTGGTAAAACTATTAATTACATTCAGTCGTAAACAAGGTACAACATCATTCGTTCCCAAGTCACCAACTGTATTCATCAAAAGTAATGAGTTCGAATTAATAATCTACAAAAAAGACTCGTTATTTCTTGTAATATAAACAATGATACATGTAATTCTGTTGAAATGTCCCAAAATTTACAACATGAATTTATGGCAGCGCAGGTGTTAGCCATTTTTCTGTGTTACTTGTAATGAGTATTAATTGTCAAGATATAAGAATATGAAAATGAAACTCACCTCTGTGTTATTATCTACAAAGACTGAGTTGTTTGAGAAGCTGATTTCATGTTCCCTGAAGCCATCTAGATCGTCATCAAACGAGAAACTCACTTCCTTTTTCTTCCTCAAAGTGTCTATATGATCATAAGGCCGTGAAATAATTGTTCCATTGGAATTATCCCTAACCTCACTCATGTTGTTTGGAAGCTTGTTGATTTGAATATCTTGTCCTTTCATCCTGTTTCTATCAAACCTTCGGATGATACAGATCACTACAATTATGGCCACAGAGAGAAGGAAGGTGAGGATAATCACGACGACGACGATGACAATGTTAGTATTAGAGCCAGCGCCTACGGGAGCAGACACACTCATTGTTTCATTGCTATACTTGACTAGTACATTAAGTTCACATCGTTCTGACCTCTGTGGTATACCTCCATCATGCACTGCGATAATCATAGAATATTTCTCTTCCTCCTCTTTCGCCACTTCATGCATCTGAGCCATTGTAAGAACACCAGTGTTTATATTTAGGTTAAACAATCTATCCTCATTTCCTTCCTCTATAATATAAGCCAGTTTTCCGTTAACCCCAATATCCCCGTCATAAGCCTCAACCTGCGTAATATAGGCACCTGTTTGTCTAAGATGGGTAATTGTCACTGTATCATTGTCTACCCTGGGAAAGCCTATTCTTGGTTTGATGTCGTTATCATCTGCCACTGTTACTACAACCTTAGCTGTGCCTGTAAGCCTTGGGGACCCTCTGTCAATGGCGATTACACTAAACTCATAGCTGCTCTTGTTTTCTCTGTCCAGTTTCATAGTGGTTGTGATAACACCATCTCTTGGGTAAAGAGCAAATGGAAGCATGTCCCCTGGATAGTCCGATATGGCGAAATCAAACTCAGCATTTTTACCAGCATCTTTATCGGAAGCTGTTAGCGAGTCAACAATGGTTCCAGATACAAGGTTCTCTCTCACACTGAAATGAAAGGTTGTGTTACTAAAGACCGGTGAGTTGTCGTTCACATCCTGAATTCTGACGTTGACAGTGGCCGTGCCTGTTAGTCTAGGGGTGCCATGATCCACTGCATACACCAAAAATGTCCAGTTGCTTTGAGCCTCCCTGTCAAACTTCACACGAGCTTTAATCATTCCACTGCTCCGTTCAATGGCGAAATAATCCCTTATTGAGTTATCTAGAGAGTACTCGATCCTAGAATTGTTTCCTAAATCGTCATCTCTAGCATAAACACTCAACACAGTATCATCTTTTTCATTATTCTCATAAATGTCTTCAATGAAGAGTGGTCGTGTAAACTGAGGATCATTATCGTTTTCATCAGTCACTCGGACATAGAAACTTGCTGATGAGCTCAGAACGGGTGTACCAAAGTCATTACAAGTTATAATGACGGTATGTAAGTCCTGCCTCTCTCTGTCTAACCTACCAGCTACAATGACCTTGAACCCGTCTTTCGACAACCTCTCCAGGGCAAACAGAGTATCTTCAGTTTTACATGTTACATTACCATTAGCTCCAGTATCCGTATCCAACACTTCAACATGGGCAATGAATGTACCTTTACCCGAAATTTCTGACACATTTTTCACACTTCCACTACCTGTTGACAAGAGGTTGATAGTAACTACAGGTGGGTTGTTGCCAGTGTCTTTGACATTGACCGTCACTATGGCTTGATTGGTGGACAGTAATGGAGGTTGACCTTGGTCAGTGGCTTCAACAATGACCTTGTACACTTGACCAGGCTGGTACACAAGTTTACCTACAACACTAAACTGTCCGGTCCGTTCATTGATGTAAAATAAACTCCTTAGATGGTCAAGGTTTGCTTGATGGGGACTGAATCTATACAAGAGTACAGCATTTTCACCAATGTCTGCATCTTCAGCTGTAACCACGGCAACTGTAGTTCCATGTTGTATATCTTCTTCAACTGTGACATTGTACGATGTTTTAGTGAACACAGGGGCGTTGTCATTCTCATCATGTATTGTAATGTTAAGTTTCATAGTACCGGTTTTGGGAGGGTTTCCGCCATCTTTAGCCACTAGGGTACAGTTGAAGAAATCTTTGGCCTCTCTGTTGAGTTTTTCAATTACCAGTAGTTTTACAGAGAGACTTCCATCTAGTTTACGCTCTACATCTAAGGCGAATAAGTTATTGTTGCCAATGAGTTCATATGACTGTATTGAGAAGGTACCAGCATCGTCGTCATTAGCACTTTCTATGAGGGTGGATGAGCTATTAACAGCAGCTTCTGATATTTTTATCACTTGAGTACCTTGTAGAAAAGTTGGCGCGTTGTCATTTATGTCCACAATTATAACAGTCACAGAAATAATTTCAAACAGAGGGCTGTCCTTTCTCTGAGATCGGGCCGCGATGTTGAAGGATAACTTACATGGTCCTGGTACCCGGCATTCCTCTATAGATTCCCTGTCTATCACCACACTTGTGTACAGGGAACCAGTCTCATCATGAATACTTAACATCGACTTGTAATTAGTTTGCTGTAGAAAACTGAATAACAAATGTTGCTTGTCTTCTTGTGGAATCGAGTCCATAAATCCAGGAGCATCCGAAACATTTCCTACATAGGTCCATCTAGGTAGTTCCTCATCTATCGTGAAAGCCACTTCAAAACTTTGGGCTTCTACGGTTAGCCAGGTAAGCAGGACAGTTGTAAACAACATAAAACACTTAGCAGCCATCTTGTATACCGCTAATCATCCGTCAAACTTGATGTACGTCTTATGAAACTTCTATACTATTTTACACTGGATCTGTCCTTATATGTCCACATGCTTTTTACCTGAAAATATATAAAAACAAAAGAATTACTAACATGAAACTTATAAAAACTCACAACAGAACCATGTCAAAGCTGTCTTGAATAGTGGTCATGGAAAAGTGCCGGCGATAAAATAATTGACAAGGATCTGAACACAACAATAACTCATATTGCTACTCTACGTCAGAGATAATTGCAGCACTTTTCTTTGAAACCTCATTTGATTTATACATTGGAAAAAAAGATGTTTGTGGCAGAACAAATAGGGCATCAGCTATGGCATGTCCTGCTTTATTAAATATGATAAAAATACTTCCAGTTTTAAACTAGTTTTTCACTTATTTGCTTCGATCATGGAAACAAAATCATGGACATGTAGTTAACCGACAGCTAATTTGCATCACAGACTAAATATTGAAAAAAGTCTCATTTTTTATTATTTAAATACAAAAAAGCAAAAAATGTTCATCTATTTGAAGTTATAACAGTTCTTACCGCAAATTAAAAAGATAAAATTTCAAAAGATAATTTTAACTCCCAATATAGTTAGATCCAATTAAACGTTAACTATAGGTCAACTCAGTGCTGACATCAGGCAACATTTGTATAACAGTCTACCCTACAGTCACACTTGCTGTTAAAACACTGTGCCCCAGTCTGTCATATTTCACACATAATAATCTCTACATTATCTCCCTCCATCTAGAGAGGTGACAAGGAGACTTATAGACGGAGGTAAATATTGACCAAACTTATAATACTGTTGTATCTAAACCTCAGAAAAACAGTCTTTAGTTGACAAATATACGTTTCAACAGGATCAACATTTACATAGTCTCTCTTAAATACCCTCCTATCAAATTGTGACTGATGAATTGTCACTAGATGTTCCTTTCAATGGGTTAGTTCTTGAACATCAAAAGGGGTAGAGGTGATTTGGTTAATACCGCGTGGAATCTAAGCTGATCCCTATCCACACACTTACTAAGCCCTGATAGAGGAAACCCCTGATTGTAGAATTAACACCATCACAGGTAATTAAGACTTCCTATACACTTTCTTTCATAACATAAGAGCACTCTATCCTAACGTGTTTATTATAGAAGAGATTAGTCAGTTAATAAAAGTGATACGTTTCTGCTGCAATAAGTAATCTATTAGAAACTAAAAGGTGCAATTGTAAATATATATATGATACAATAGTAGATTCTTTGTCATCACAGTTTCATGTATAAGTGTCAACTCTATACAGCATCTTTTGAAATTCAATAAACGAATAATGGAAAAAGCAGCTAAAATAACACAAAAGAGACAATATTGGCGTCTGAAACCCAATTGTGAGTCTGTAAGTCCATGTTTGACGCGGGAAAAGTAGTTCCAACCCAGTGTCCCATTTTTTTCCTCCAAAGCATTTTCTCTACTTGGCAGTAAATAATTCTCTCTCCGGAAGACTGGCAGTTATCAGGGAGCCATTTTTCAGGAAAAGTTGTATAATTAATGTCAGACTCTATATCCGCTAGCGCTGCTATAATTACATACCACAGACAAGTTTGTACAGTGACATGCTCAATCATAGACCAGAGTGCGACTTGGGCAGTGTGGCCAAAATATACAACCTGCAGTCCAAAAACTGACGCTCAAATCCTGATTTACTCCCTATCTGTCGTAATTTGTGAACTACCAGCTAGCCTCAAAGCATGCAACCTGTTTTATAGACCATGGGACAAACTTTCATAACCAGTGTGTGTTCAAACTGACATAGGTGCCAAACAAACAGCTTCCATTTCAAAACCAGGTGACACAATATATTCAGCTCTTCTTATTTGGAGGTAAAACTATACAGATAATTTTAGCAAAAACAT
>ENA-OREC01001873-OREC01001873.1-marine-metagenome-genome-assembly--contig:-NODE-1873-length-11128-cov-11.841010_pt1 | contig 11128 bp, 8 predicted proteins | sample MGYA00248626_ERZ508543 | MGnify/ENA primary metagenome ERZ508543 (study PRJEB26211, sample SAMN05518279) | marine metagenome | isolation source: Puget Sound, Washington, USA | host: Bankia setacea... | reverse complement strand
TCTTACGACACAACATAGGTAAGATCTCTGAGAGCTCTCCTACGACACAACATAGGTAAGATCTCTGAGAGCTCTCCATTCCCAGCCGTCGTGCGTGAGCTTTTATTGTTATCCCATACACGTGGTAATGTAATCTCCCACGTGATGGATGAAGGAGGGCATCATAGTGCTACACACAGTCAAGAAACGTTTTTGTCAACAAAATAGAGACTCTTTTAAAATATGCAAAATATGCAGTCTTGGCACAACGACGTTTTGACTTCTGATAAATGTTTGAACTACAGATTATTCAAACAATCACATGGCTATGAACAATATTTGGATATTTTGTCAGGTTATAGTTGTATTCAATAATTCATTTATTTTCATTTTTCCAGTAATCATTTACCAATTGAAAAGGGAAGCTGGTTAGACATACCAAGACATGAACGTGTATGTAGATTATGCAATGCTAATCAAGTAGGCGATGCATTTCACTATTTGTTTTCATGTCCGTTTTTCAAGATACTAGAAGAACATAATTATATTGGTCATGTTAACTGTTCAAACCCAAGCATCTTCACTTTAAAAAAAAGTTATGTCTGAAAGTAATCTTTATAAACTAAAAGGGGGCTGTTATTTTGTTAGTGTTATACACAAACTATTGAAAAGCCCACCTGGCTCCACTAACTAGTATGTCAGATTTGTTCTCGTTCTTTTTTCTGTGTATGTGTTGTTGTTTTTGTTGTCGTTGTTTTGTTTCTTTTTTTGTTTCTTTTTTGTCTACGTATTTCTATAGACTCTATACTTTGTATTAGTTTGTAATATTCCTTATATCACATTGTAATATGTGCTGAGAGTAAAAATGAACTTGTAATCATGTTCCGGCCATTTTAAACGATTAAATGATCGGGAGTCGTCACATTGAAATAAGAACGAATTATGCATATGAGGTATACTTTGTACATTCACGAACGATGTTTCTTGGCTCACCTTGTTTACAGGTTGGTATAAAGAAACTACAGACAAACCTTACAAAGACAATCTGCGGTGAATATAAAACCTTTTTGTTGAAAGATGAACGACTTTAACAAAATTAAAGCAATGAAACAGGGTGGTATCTCTGCCATGAAACGCGATGGGCGGATACTAGCAACGTCATTGTTGGACTGGTACCCGGTACTCATACTGTAAACAAAGTGAAAAGGGAAGGAACGCCAACTTACGTCACCGGTACACACTTTTACGCTAGACACTAACTTTTCATTGTTATAAACAGTTAAATACACAATCATGTTGCTGATAAAGTTAAACGCACCGAATATTCCAGAAAATGGATTTCAATATAGCTCTTTGTTGATTATCTGAATGTTCGGTGCCCTAAACAGTTTTAATGAATTACGAGTATGTCTAAAACAAATACAAACCCCGTAACATATGAAGAATAAGTCTGGTTTGTATACATCATATAATTGCGTACAAGTGACGTAGTATCCAATGATTGGTAATAGGTGGTCGTAGAATAGAATTGACATCATGTATATTTACGAACTCACCGTGACGTTACACGTACTTCAAATGGTGGTAACAGGTTTTAGTACATCTGCAACTATATTATATGTCCAGCGCGCTCACAGTCAATGTCCAGCCCAAAGGCTTCGGAGCCAGCTGACGTTGACAGTGTAATAAAACAAAACACAAAAGTAAAAAACTGACATGGCCTGAATGAACTGTATGGATAAAGCATGCCATATGTGATCATGTGTACGGGGTCAAGTGTTAATAGAGACAGTTTCCATTCCGCGACAGTATTCGGTACATAAAGGTCGAGAGTTTATTTTGCTCCGCGATATTTTTTAAGTCGAAAACTAAACATGTCGCCGAATGACAATAGACGTTATGGTTATACCTGTTCGTCGTACGTCCATCTATTTCTGTCCAAAACAGCTTTTACATATCTTAATCACCACCGACTCCACGAGTGTGTGTGTGTGTGTGTGTGCGTGTGTGCGTGCGTGCGTGCGTGCGTGTGTGTGTTTTATAAATCAATACACTTGTCATGCATCGTCATTGTTTGTAGTCATGTCTTTTGTTGTATAGATTTCGGTTCCAGTCAATCTTGACTAAATACACTGTATGATGAGGCAGGTCTTTGTTCCTGACTATCTATTAAGTTCCAGCAAACGAGTTTTACGACAATGCTGAACTATTTCTATGTCAGCAAGGGCAAGACTTACTATATTATAAAATGGGACACGCCTTTTTTCTCTTTCCAAGTTAGATGGCACACATTAGTTTATCTAAATATTATAAATAGTGAACGCTATATTGTGCACAAACAATATATATTGTTGGTTATTTATGTTTCATCTTTAAAATCATAGTGTTATCATTATATATCAGTTACAACATTGAATGTATATTTGGTGTCAGCATGTGTTGGGGGACGTGCATGCGCATTGCCCGAATAGTGAAACAGCCACACTGATTTATTGGACACGTGACAGTGATGCTAATGACTATCCACGGGAGTGTCCACGTCATTTCAAATCTAGGAAAATCTGTGGCACGCTATTTGTCAACTGTGATTAACTGTTATGTTCTCCGAACAGGTTGTTGTTGTTTACATAACCGAGGACATTGCGGTGTGTTAACTCGTTGTTCTAAGTGTGCATCTGTTTCAAAGAGTTTAAAGTACATTCTAACAGTACACACACCGTGTAGCAGCCTTTCCCTTAATGGTCATTGCAAAATGAACAGACCCGTGTTCATCTTAATAATCTAAATTCTCTAAACGTGTATCAATGATAAGTAGATCGGTAATAAACACTTAATTAAATAATACCCACCGTGATGCACGTGACCGTTATAGATAAACAGGCTACTTGTGTCCGTTTGTGGTAGGTTAACATTACACCTTACGTACCTACCCCATGTACATGTAATCCCGCTTTTCTGAGAATCTGACAACGTTCCTATCTGAGTCACAGATAGAAAGAAAACTACAATAAAAACATGTTGTCGTAGCATTTACTAAATCCTGAACAAAGCAATAAGCAAAATTATTAATAACAATAGACTCAACATCATAAAAAATGTTATATCAATAAAATCCCTCAAAATAATAACCCCAAAAATCGTTCATAGCGCAAATTCAACACATTAGTGAGGAAATAAATATATACATTCAACGATGAGAGTCTATGTTAATGTGTTTAATGACAGAACAATAATCGTGACAAGAGCTAACTAGAAATATGACCTGAGACCCCAGATGCCAATTGTATTGACATGAGTTGATAATAAGTAAGTAAATGTTTTACTATTGTGACTTGTGCATACATTTACATAATTATATACAATTACATATACAAACACACAAAAGCCTATAAATCACCAAATAAATAAATACGTTAATTGTTTCCGATATGTACAAATTATATTACATATATAATTAAATATATAATATTATGAGCCCAGTCGTGCGTATGGTAACGTGATAAGCCCTTTAAATATTATGTGAAGACTGTGAGCATGTTCAGGGATTTGTTTTTCTTGAATTGATGAAAAATCATTCATCCAACACCATAAAGTACAATTGACAATAACCTTAAAGACGTTTTGGGTATTTATTTATTTTTTATAGATGTTTTTGGTATTTACATATATTGCAGGAAATTTAATGCTGAATTCAAGAAGCTAATAAAACAGGAGGTCATCATGCTCGTTTTTTCGAAAAATGATGTTGAACACCCACCCACCTTTGCCAACATTTTTGGAGTTATTTGGATATTTTCATATTCTCACTTAAATTGTAACAAAACACTAAAAATAAATAGGATGTCATTGCACAAAACGTTTACACAAAATGTGCAAAACTGGTTGATGAAAAAAATAATCGACTGTTTTGTTGTCTAATTGTTCGTGATTTCGAGCCCCAAAAAATGATCAAAGGTGTACATCTTACAAATTTTAAAAAGAACTGTTTGATAGCAAGTAGATTTTTTTCTTATGAAGAAAGGTATACATATTATGAATCCAAAAAAGCGAAAAATTCTATATTCGATATGAGTTCATGTATAAAGCCCGAAATACAAAATGATTTGCATAAAATCACCAAAATCAAGTGAATTTGCTATTTTTTAACAAACAGTGGTCAAAAATCCTTAACTATGTTTATTTCATCATGTTTTAACAACTAGTCAATTGAATTTTAAAAATAGGGAAATTAAAAAAATAAAAGTTACGCCTCCGGAGGGATTCGAACCCGCATTCCTTGGGTTTTGAGGCAACGGAACACCTGCGCAGTATGATGCGCAAAGAAAACTGCCGAAAACGTCTTTAAATAACAGTCATCTAAAATGTATCATAAAATGCAGATGTACGTGTGTGCACACAACTATATATTGGAATCTGGTCAAAGCACATACACGCTAGTAACTATAAGAAGGTTATGTGACAATATCCATGATTCTCACATATAAATCTGTTTTGCTCTTAGAAAATGTACACATAGGACACAATGCGATGTTTTGATTGGAACCTAGTTGCATTCATCAACGTTTAGTTTACATGGGTTCAATGTTTACCAGTTCATATCTGACGATACCTTCAGGCATATTTGAGTTGTAACCTAGAGCCTGGGGACAACAGACGTCGTAGTAAACCGTAAATGGGACTATTGTTTGACTTATATACCATAGTAGTCCATTTAGCAACCATTTTGTTTTGCACGATTTTGACATTTTCAGAAATATCACGGATACGTAAAGGGTATTTCAGACAGAGTTAGTGGTAACGACGTGTCAAATTGCTATAAATATCCCAACATATAACAAGGTCATACAAAAGGAAGCGCCAGCCCAAGAATATTGAAAACTTAACAATGTGTAAGTAATACATAACTTATTATTCGAGAGCAAAACAAGGCGCCATCACATTCCCCATTTTTTGAGAATAAAGACATTCATTTCAAAACCGCTAATAAACATCATTTGGCACTTGGTGCATTTAACAAACCGTACGAAAGTACAAGCACGTGTGTAAGTTGTGTAATCTGAAATAGTATTGTAAGCACACAGTAAACCTCTTTGCAGTACAATTGTATGTACGGTTTGTCAAAGGTCATGTATTTGCCGTTTAAATAGAGTGTTACAGGCACTCATTTATTAAGAAACAACAATCACGTACGATAACAATCTTATGTATCTAAACTAAAGTAAAATAAGTTACCACCAATGTACAATGTTTGTGTTTGTGCCACTGTTGTTAAGAATGTTAAAGTATCAGCTTATTTAACAGAATAGAACAAAACAGTTCTATTCCGTTATGTTATTCGTATGTATTAATGGTATTCGTGTCCGATGTCTACGTCGAGTAATAGGAGTATCACGGCAAGACGAAGTCACCAATAAAGAGGTCCTTGACAGAGCCGGTATCCCATCTATGTATACCTTACTCCGCCAACGCCGCTTACGATGGCTTGGACACGTACATCGGATGGCCGCATTCCAAAAGACCTGCTGTATGGTGAACTGGCCAAAGGGAACAGACACACAGTTCGTTCTCGACTTCGTTACAAAGACGTCGGTAACGAGATATGAAGGCCCTAAAATGGACTACACTAACTGGAAATACATGACAGACAACAGAGCGCTTGGAAACAAGAACTGTCATCTAGCCTTAAAAAGTGGGAACTCGCCCTCAAAGAAATCTCCGAAGAGAAACGCAGTAGAAAGAAAGAGTCCTCGTCATCAAATGCACAACCAACTGATGATTTTGTTTAACTGCCAAGGCTGTAACCGCCACTGCAAGTCACGCATCGCAGTGTACATCCACATCAGAAGATGTTGTCGACTCGACGGATGCCACCTCCATAGTCTGACAAGACTGACGGATGCCACCTCCATAGTCTGACAAGACTGACGGATGCCACCTCCATAGTCTGACAAGACTGACGGATGTCAATGTGGATTAGTATTCGTAGGTAAAGCCACTAAAAGAAAATAAGGTTAATAACTTCATGTGATTGACGGCTTTTTCTATCGAGGCATTGTCAAGACACTGTTTTGTCACATACTAACATCAAACATTGCACTATGTAGCGCAGCAACGTTTTGTGTTAGCGCATACGCCTTTGGTAGTCACATTGTAATTCAGTTCCATTGTCTATGGAACCTCGTGAGGACAATCGTATCAAACAAAAATCAACTCTGTCAACTCTAAACTCATTCATCAGTCCGTGACATACATGATTGTACAGCAGACCTTTTAGTTTCACCTTTGCATGTTCCTAACACACAACTCTGCTACTTTATTTGGTATTTCCTCTTCATGTATATATGTTCACCAAGGCAGTGTAGAGCATGTGACAGACAGATTACATTGAATATAGGCATGCTATAGTTTACATTTTAGCGAAACCGTTCAGGACAATGTTTTGTTCAACGTTTGTAGAGTTTCTTGGATATCCTGAATAAGATTTTTTGTCGCTGGGTAACAGCAACGTGATTTCCGTCGATATGGCGTCGACATGAAGGTTACAAATACAAATGTAACATAGTTTGATATATGCGGAGAATGTTTTTGTCACTCAGATACAAAGAAGCGGTCATAAAGGAGAACCGAGAATTCCATCGTCCTCGTTACATGACTATATGTATCTACCACTTAAAGTTTGGATTGTAAGATTTCCGTAAAATTCAAACAACGCGATGGAAAGGAATTGGAGTTCCACATTAAATTCTGAGATGCAGTGAACAATTTCAAACTTGGTTTCCATTTCAGTGTCTGATTTGCAAGAACGTAGTGCAATGGAAATATGTCAAGACATAATAGAGTTTTGTGTCACTTAAATAGGAGTTGACAATCAGTTTAAAAGTCCAACCTTTACACTTGAATGAACAAATCATGACACGCACCGCTGTTGTATAGTGGAACAGGAGTTAAATGGGAAAACTCGGTACATGCTTCAAAGTTATCACGCAACGTGTCAAGCAAATGCAATGTACAACGACAACGCAAGACTACATTACAAGTTTCTTCAAGGCCCCTTTGATGAACTGCTGTGTGATTTTGTTGAGACAACATAATACACAGACCCAACACTTGACAACAAACGAGTTTATCCACAACATAACGTTAACCTTTATGGTAATAGTTTGATCATATATTGTTCTCCGTGTTTATGTTGTGTTCTTGTTTGTTTATGAGCACGATTTTAGTGTGTGATACAGTTTGCCCACAATACAACCCAACCCTTGTGTTAATACATAGCTTGATATCTGGAGTTGTCTTGTTAGGTTTTGTTCACGTTTTTTTTCTCAGAAATTATAAAGTTCCTGTATATTCTTTGTTTATATTCATGTATTTAGATACCAGAGGTGACGTTTGGCCAAACCAAAATCCAAATGAACAAGCCTCATTGATAATTCAAAATATGTGTCATGTGCTCCGTTTTGATACAAGATACAACTGACACTCCCCCCCCCCCCTTACACAAGAATTCAAGATATTACTAAGACAGTTGTTCCATGCTAAAACCTTCGTTGAACAGTACTTTCACAAAAGGTCAAATATGATTTGAAACATGACATATAAACTCGTTTAAAATACTGGGGATATAGTTTAACGTTGTTTAAAAAATTGGCAAATACTGAACAGTCGTCAGTACCTCACCTACGGATTCATTACAAGTGTACATATATAACCCAGGGATACAACCAGAAGTACAGAAGGTTTTACGCAAAATATCAGAAGATAAGCTCGTTGTTGGGGTTGTCGAATGGCCAATCGTTCTCCAAAAAAACAGTCAATGCTTCTAACTGCTCGATCATATCTAGAGTTATAGACTATCTATACATATTTGCCATATTGGAGGTGGGACTTTGTTATGGTTAATTTCTTATTTGACATGCTTCAATAATTCAAACTGTAGCATATAATACTTGAAAAACAATCGTGTGTAACAGAGATCGGGTCGTAATCTAAAATCACTGGAAACAGAAAGCAAACGACAAGGTTATGGCAGATATACTTGAAGTGGTGGATTTGTTATAATATATTGTAAACAACACCATTTGTAAATGCAGACACAGTGATAGATTGTTTGCTGCTACAGGACGATGCCAACCCTACAATATGAACACCATTACCAACGTCAGACAAACAAACAAACTGTAGAACATCATTTGACATATCATATCAGTCATTATGGTAGCAGAAAAACTGCATTTGTTGGAGACGGTGGTGCATTAAAAGAATGTCAAATGTATCACGTTGATGTAATCAGTTTTATGTTCCACTGGAGGTACACATTTTAAATAGTATTTTGCTGAGATTGCTATTTCGTTGATACCAAACAAATAATTCAATAGACCTCACATGCGTTGTCTATGTTTTACAGCCTCTTCTGTTGTTGTTGTTTAGTTCTCATTTCAAAACAATGTTGACGTAATACAGTGTAAAATGTTGCACGCCTTTAGTCCTAATTGTATGTTAGGTTTTAAAAAAATTCATGGGCGGACGACACATTATATTGTAAGACGAGTCACGCCTCGGATGGGTTGTAGAGAAGAGTTGTTCAGATATTTGTTTTTGCATCTCATGTTTAATCTTTAAAACAATAATATTAGAATCATAAAGGATGGATATACAATAACATTAAGCATTATGTCCGCAGAGAACACATTTGCCCTGATTGTGAAACAGCTGCACTCTATGCCTGATTTATTGGAGACGTGGCAGCAGAAACTAGTGACTGTGCAAGGGGACTACGACGTACTTTCAAATCTAGTAAAAGCTGTGGCACGCTATTTGTCATCTGCGATTAACGAACACGGTCGCCAAACAGGCTGATGTTGTTTGCAGTACCGAGTGCATCGGCTGACATAACTCGTGGTACTATTGGAATAACTGCATAGTTGTGAGAGTGTAACGTATCTCATAGTACTAATTAATACCGTGCAACAGACTTTCCCTTTATAGTAATTACAAACAGAATAGCCCACGTTTTCATCTTATTAATTGAAAGCCCACAACTTGTGTCAAGGATTAGTAGGACGGTAAAAACATTACATATTTATTAATACACACAGTGAAACACGTGGACATTTTAGCTAAACATGCAATTTGTGTCATACTGCATTGAATGGAATCAACATTCTCACGAGTCTCATAAAGAACTGCATTCTGTTAATGTTATTTGCAATATGATGAGCAGCTGCTGGGTGCTGGTGTTCACATTTCTATTACGGCGGTAAACTAACATTACACCTGATTTATTGAAAACCACACATCACGATTCTCTTTTTTTAGCATCTTTAAATATTTCTATATATATAAGAGATGTATATAAGGTCTGAATAAACCAGCGTCCTTACAAATGTCAATCAATGAACAAAGAATCGTTTCAGTTTTGAAAAATTATCAATACAAGTCAAATTTTCCTTTTTATTTCAATAAATCTCATAAAAAGTAACAAAATCAGAAATAAAAACAGATTTTCATGGTGCAAATTCCACACATTGGTGAGAAGATATAATAAATAGATGCTTTCAATGATGATGGCCTTTATATACATTGATGTTGTAAATGACAAAATTGATAATCAAAACAAGAAGGCACACATTATAAGTCAACATGCATTTACTACATTTAGAAATCAGTCCTTAGACTGCAGACGACAAATGATGTGGGATATTTGTGTTACTGCAGACGACAAATGATGTGGGATATTTGTGTTACTGCAAACGACAAATGATGTGGGATATTTGTGTTACTGCAGACGACAAATGATGTGGGATATTTGTGTTACTGCAGACGACAAATGATGTGGGATATTTGTGTATGGATAACACTCTACACCCGTCCACTATTCTTTGAATACTTGGACATTGTTAAGAGTAACATCTCTAAATAGGACGTTAAATAATTTATCATATAACATACCAACAATAAATAACAACCATAAATAACAGTCATTTACACTCCATTATAAGTAGAAACTATGATGTTTGTTTTGTAGTTTCATTATACAAAACAATCACAGTCATTTTGAGTTTAAATATACATGTTCATACATATAATACTGACAAACACACCTCATACGAGTACATGATATATATACAGTGAAAATGTGTATTATTTATTAACAGCAGCACTTTATTGTTAATAATACTTAACACATGAGTCAAAGGGAAGGCATCTATCCCAAATAATAGTTGAACAGAATACATATACTGTTTTATGTATGTAATGTAACTCAGTCAATATACGTGTTTTACAATAACCAATCAAAATTTGAGAGTGCATTGAGTCTAAAAATAGACAAGTAAATGTTTCATAAATATTAATCATATCATATTTTCAATTATAGTTCTGCATAATATATCTAGTTTTAAATTCATAAATAATAGTTTAACAATCTCAAAATGCTTAGTTAGTAAAGACACTCTAAGCTATTCCTAGAAAAGTTCATTATTTTACCTGATACATTTCTCACAGACAATTCAACAAATAGTTTTACAATTCTTTCAAAAACTTGGGAAAGTAAAACTTATTCAATGTGTTATATTACAAATACAAATAACTGCTTGTTCATTTGCTATTTTAACTACCATTGTAACTGTGAAGCAACTACAAACAGGGTTATAGATTAATGTCCATTGAGAAGCAATACATTTATTCCACCAACATACAAATTGGCAGAACCTGGGAAAATTTAGAACCACTCTTAATAAATAGGGCAGTCACATGACGATCACTTTACTAAATATTTAGTATCTCAACAGAATCTCAAGAATTCTCGTTGATTCATAGAACTCTTGTGTTTTTATAAAAGTGAACAGGTCTATAAAAGGACAGAATATATCAATTATTATTAAAGTCCCAGATCCTTATTTTATTGTCTTCTGCAGCGCTGGCAATCCTGAGTTCATCAAAGAAGATGCAATTCACTTCCTTCCCTCTGTGTCCATTAAACGTTTGAATACTCTTCTCCCTGGAAATCAAAAACAGTGTAAAATAGAGTAAAGCAATCTCAATAATCACTGTTAAATCAACTCATAGGGCAACAAATGTATCAGAGTTCATAGGGCAGCAAATGTATCAGAGTTCATAGGGCAGCAAATGTATCAGAGTTCATAGGGCA
>ENA-OREC01001872-OREC01001872.1-marine-metagenome-genome-assembly--contig:-NODE-1872-length-11129-cov-11.903456_pt1 | contig 11129 bp, 9 predicted proteins | sample MGYA00248626_ERZ508543 | MGnify/ENA primary metagenome ERZ508543 (study PRJEB26211, sample SAMN05518279) | marine metagenome | isolation source: Puget Sound, Washington, USA | host: Bankia setacea... | reverse complement strand
GTATTGGCGTCAGTTCATCATAAAACAAGAAATGTCACATGTACATGTTTGGTGTTACCTGTTAATTTCATAACGTTTCCCTACTATCGGCATCAGTTAACTTATGAAACCTACTTTTAAACCACATTTGCAGCTTTGATCACATTACATAACTACGAGAGTAAAAAACAACACCACACAAGCATGTTCGGTTTAAATATATAACGAAACTCTTTGGACACTTTTCTTCTTATTAATTGAGTATAATAATATATAGAATACTGTTATGTCCGGTTAAAAAAACAGAGCTTGTACGGATAATACTTCTCAGGGTCAGTTGTTCTTTCAAATATACATTAACATGACGATAAAACACATTTTTGTATAACAAAATGTACCCAAAACAGGTATAGTATAATGCCCCACGTATCAAGTGTGCATACATTCGGTCAGAATTCCGAAACTTTCCGAATGCTTGCAGAAATATTCCGTAAAAGTCCGTATCAATTGAAACCTCGACATCCGAACAACTTAACACCACTTTACAGTTACGGCGGTTTCTACACCAGTTTGTTGACAATACTCCTTTAGCTATCGTTGGTGACAAAATGACATTGTTACGTTAATATTGAAAGTTTACTGACCAATGTCTTGCGTCGTTTTAACTGTGGAAAACGTAGAAACCCAAACCACTCTAAAGAAGCTTTACAAAAACAATACCATATGAGGAACATGTAAATACAGTTATTATCTAATCAAATCATACATACTCAGTTTGATTATTTCGGAAGACTTCGATAAATGACTACACATAAAAAGTACAGCGACCAAGTTCATGTAACTAAACAGTGCACTCAACAAGTGTGTGTTTGAGTGCCCGTGCATGTTGGTGTGCATGTATTGTTTTGTTGTTGTTTTTAATGCAAGAAAGAATTTCAGAACAACACATTGTCTAGACATTCTGATTCATCTTTGTGGGAGCATGATTTAACTCATAACAAGCATAGATATATATATATATTAGATTATTAGGATTTCTATATGTGATGTGTCTGTAACATAAACACGGTGTCACGGATTAAACTCGTTTATAAAGGGACATTTTACGCCTATATTAATTGTATACTGTTTGCATTAAAAAATAAACTGAGTCTTTGAATGAACACAATCTGTAAGAACACAAAATTAATGTATGAACACTACCTCACAAGATATTCACGTCCATTGCAAAACCATATGTAATGCTCGCATGTGTCGTAAACGTACAGTCAGGAACCTGTCATATGATTACGTAACAACACAACATTTGGGCAACTGTCATAAATGTACGTGCTGTACCATGTTGGATCTTTATGCCAACAGTAACATTCAAGATACACGACGAGTACCAGCACGTGTGTTATAAAAGTGAATATAACTACGGTAATCGATAAGTCCTTTTCCGATTTGAACAAAATCCGTTTTCACCGGCTGCTATTTGAACCACTTATTAAGTTTGTATGTAACCTTTTGACAGAAAAAACGAGTATATGACAGTTTGTGTTGTTTGATTCTTTGACAGTCTTTATGTATTACTGTTGAAGGTCTACGTAGAACATATTTCTCGTCTCGTCACCGGCGCAACCAATAAACATGCCAAGCCTTTCAGTGTCAAACGTCAAGCTGATTGGCTGTTTGATACCATGTGACTGGTTCACGATTTCTCCAATGAGAGTGCCGTCACGTTTGTATTTTACGACATTGTTGGAGACTCTGCCTGCCACGTAAATATCATCGTTCTTGTCGATACAGAGTCCACGTGCGCCTGAAATCAAGGATGAGGAAGTGTTTCTCGCGTCCTGAACCAGTATACATATGTTGCCGCGCATGCCCATGGTCAACACGCCCACTTTTGCATCCGTAAAGAACATCGTGTGCGTTGCCTTGCTGAATGCTATGTTTCTTGGCATCAGGTCTTTGCCGTTTAAGCATGCTGGAAATGTTTTAGTTTTGGTTAAGTGTGAACCAAGACTGAACACGTTTATCGCTCCTTTGGTGGAATCTTCTGGACAAACTCCTCCATTCACCACAATAAGACTATCAGCGAAGGTTTCAGGGAATGATGTAATTCCTCTGCAGCTTTTGGGCACTTGATAGGAGTTGGGCCCCACCAAGGTGCCGTCTAACTGTACAGAAAACTTGTACAGATTTGTCCCGTTTCTTGCAGTCACAGCTACACAACGAGATCCCTGTAGCGTGCAGACTCCATACGACTTTTCGGACAATCTAACGGTTTGGACAATATTAAACAATCCGTCCAACACAATCAGTATTTCTTCATACCAAGAGCTGATGATCGTGTACCGAGTGTTTCCCGGTGTAACGCAGCACATCGCAGAAACTTCGTGGCCCCTTTTTACACGAGGAACAGTCCCTGAAATATCAATCGCACGAACGCTCTGCAAGGCAACGAGTGTAAACATGCGAGAAAGATGGTGACTCCTCATTGGTTGGAAATCATGATGTATATCGACACACTGCTGACATAAATTCATGTTACATTCCGCACAGCGCATTGACGATTCCACATCTTTATTGTACTTAAAGCAACGTGAACATGGAAAGTCATGAGCAGTTTGAGACCCTGTTATGTCAGTCATTGTTACGTTTCAAAATTTCCACTTTCGGTTTCGAGTAGTAAAGGGAGACTGTCATGTATTAGCATTGCATTGTATTGTATAGTTAATCTATCTTGGTTACGAATGTATTATTGAGTACGAATTGATGTACAACAAAACAACTTTATACTTCTAAAAACAGTTGGAACTTGGTCTCATATACAGGGTCAAACGAAATACAACAAAACAACTACAAGTATTAAATGTAGCGTGGAGAAGCTGAAAATTTAAATAACACCTGTAGATACAAGTATAGAGTGAGTGAATGGATGGATGGATGGATGGATGGATGGATGGATGGATGGATGGATGGATGGATGGATGGATGGACGGATGGATGGATGGACGGATGGATGGACGGACGGACGGACGGACGTGCCAACACTGCATATTGTGAACTATTTTGTTGATACAGATGCGCTTATGAGCTTACATAAACCCATAATAACCCTTTTCCTAACCCCTAAAACCCCATTTTATGAGTTTACCAACATTTTTCAAGCAAAATGTAAGCCAATAAGTTACTAATGCTGGCTCGGACGGACGGACGGACGGATGGATGGATGGATTGAACGAACGAACGAACGAGAGAACGACAGACCAACGAACATATGTATGAAAAAAGTAGAAAACATACACGGTTGAGTAAATTTTTAAATAATTAATAGGGACTACTAAATACACTATAATGGTTATACAAGTTAATAATCGAATGAAAGAATGACTAGATAGATAGATAGCATGCATACTGACAGCCATAGTATATGAAATGATAATAGCTCTAAAGGCGCTTTGAACATCGCGGGAAATAATGATCTCCAAATGACACCAGCGTCCATTTAATTTGACACGAGTTGTCCCCGCGGGGTATTTAAATTTTATCGGTCACGGAAATACTGTCGATATGACCATTTTTTTCAAGTTTAAGTGGTTGACCTGAGTGATAGGCATTGGCTTGAAACAAAAGCTACGTGGCATATAAAGTAGGCCCCATATTGTCTAACTAGATTGTATCATATAGGTATCATCTAAGTATATATAGAATTAGCAAGCCTATATAGAATCGTGCACAATTAAGTAATATATATCCCAGTACATTTGTATACGTCAACACCTCTTTGAAAGCCATTCATTAGTCTGGTGCCCTGCGTACTGATAATTTCAACAGTCATAACATAGTGAAAGGGGAAGGAGCTCCAGACTATTTATATGACTCCCTGTGGATACTAGTTCTGTAAATGTAACCCATGAAACACAGTGTTACTGAACTGTCCATTTAATGCCACGTACGGGGGCCACTGTGGTGTTCCGTAACGTTTTCATATGGAAGTTTAAACATGCTTGACAGTAGTATAATTTGAACTATAGATTAAGAACTAAAACAAAACTATATAGAACAGAACAGAGCATAAGTTTATTTCGACATTAAGTATACATAGCTCATAGTCAAAATCATAGTCAAATAACACAAATACTGCATAGAAAAGAAACGAAATTTAAAATAATAAAATACAAAAAATCAATAAACAGGTACTATTCAATACTTAACTATTAGCATACAAACTTAATAGGCCCAACCACAGTAATAGGTAAGGTATACATATCGAGTTATTATCAATATATGTATGACCATGATACATTGCAGTTTAAGAAAATTGCTCGTACTCATATGGTTCTGTTTTTTGGATGAATAACCTCTTTTATTAACAAGCACATGTCTGTTACGATACAGTCTGGTTCGATCTTGAGCAATTCGTTTAACATATACGTCTTGAATGAACTAGTATACACATGGGTGGTCCATAGACATACTTTAATGTGTGTATAATAGGGAAACTGTGACATCATTAATGAATGGAATTAGCTTGTGCTTGTCACTATTAAATTCACCCACGGTGATTGCGACAGCTTTGCAGAGATAGGCTTGATCGATTCTTTTCGTCGATGGATGAGAAGGAAACGTATTTCACGAACAGCGATATTACAAGAGACGTTTAAAGTTTTTTTTTAAGAACATGTGTATAATGAAGTACTATTTTTGTTGTGTACTCACTTGAGATGAAAGAACAATACACCCTCGAATATATGTATACATGTCTATACAAAGTAAAGTTGCAGCCGTTCGTACGATGAAATGGCATTTAATGAGTTGGAACGTTGAATTGTGTTACGTCTATTTTCTGCTGTTTTAAGACATTACTAAATATAATAACTATATTCACTGAGCGGCGAGCACTCATCATTAATGAGAAGTACGTAGATCTTAAAGGGCTTACTTCAATTCCAGTGATAGTGATGTATTATCTACCACATCAGTCTATGAACGTCTGTATTAAAACAGTTCATATGAGTCTGTTTAATTTTCATTTTCCAGACTATTATGAACTTAATTGTATGCATGTTATGTAAAGCTGATTTTCATAACAAGCATTAATTATTTATCTCTTGTGGTAAACGGTAAGCGAGATAGGGGAGGTAATTATTGAGGACTATTTTTCAAGAACAATTTGACTACGCGTATTCTTATGAATTGTGTTAAAATACTTTTATTATATTAATTTAACGATAATTAATTTTACAACATATATCAGGGATATATGAATTGTATCTAAATAAACTTTATTTATCAAATAAGGCTTGTTAAACGATCATTACTAAGGCCTATTTCTTTTCGCGTAAGCTTCCGCTTTGTCTGATGGTATATAAATAGCAAAAATCAAGTTATGCGGTCCCTCTTCTCGATCGCGTCGACGATTTTAACACGTGTTGTCGTTGTTTTGAAGCAACCTCAACACAAAAATTGCGAAAAAACGATAATAAAAAACTACAAAATATTGTAAAAATACCAAAAAAATCTGAAAAACTTTGTAAAAATACAAAAAAATCGTGAAACGGTAGTAAATTTGAGGATAAAGTGAAGGACTGAAAAACGTAGAAAACTGAACGCCATATTGTCAAATTTTGAATTTTGTCGGATTATTACAACACACATAAACCAAGATGCAGAGCAGTCAAGGAGCACCCCAGAGTTACCCAATGGCGTCCCTGTATGTGGGAGATCTTCATCCAGACGTTACGGAAGCTATGCTGTTTGAGAAGTTTTCCACTGCTGGACCTGTGTTGTCCATTCGTGTGTGCAGAGATATCATCACTCGGCGATCCCTGGGTTACGCCTACGTCAACTTCCAACAACCAGCCGATGGTACAAACACTTTCAATTCAATACTCAATTCTACATTATGTTCACTTCCTTATGTTTCTCTTTAGTTTTTTCTCTAGTCAAAGTCTGCATAGTGATGAGTATTGCACAATCACCAAAATGAAAGTGAAGTTTAAAGACCACGTGACCAGACTAGTAATCATGTGTTGATAATGTTCATGTTTTCAATTCAGTTGTCTTTCGAATCTGAAACATTACCCAACATGTCTCTTATACAAATGTGAAAACGTAATCCTATATACTAGCTAGACCATTCCTTTTAAGCATGTCCTAAATTGTAAAAAAATATCGGAAGATGTTTCTTTAATACTTCTACTTATACCACTAAGTGACCACCGTCATTTGGTTGACTATCCTGTCACTGTATTTGGTGTGAGCTTGCATACTCAAAAAGTCGAAAAGTAACAAATGAAGTTCAAAAAAATTACAGGTGCAAATAAAAACATCGGACTAAAAGTTAATATGTAAGCAGTAGTCACTTGAACGAATCAAGACTTTCTGCGGCATTCACTGGGGCGGGTAGGCTTGTTCCAGTCTCTAATCGTTTTTGGATAGAAGGACTCTTTGATAGTCTTTTACTATCATTCATTGTTGGCACACTTATTTAACGTTCGATGTATTTCCAAAAAACTGACTCATACAATAACACTACCCTCTGGGTTTCTATGAATAAATTATATCTGGGTCGTCCTTACCGCATTCATTACCATACAGCTGGCGTTACGTTTTCCTTTAAAAAATACTCTCTTGATTTGTAGCACACATCTGTAACATTTCTGAATACAGGATGCGCCATACAGTATTGCATTGTTTCATCAATTATTTTCTTTTTTAGCTGAAAGAGCCTTAGATACCATGAACTTTGATACCATCAAGGGCCGGCCAATCAGAATCATGTGGTCTCAGCGTGATCCCTCCCTCCGTAAATCTGGTGTTGGCAACGTCTTCATTAAAAATTTGGATAAAAGCATTGACAATAAAGCACTTTATGACACCTTCTCAGCCTTTGGAAATATCCTGTCTTGTAAAGTAAGTCTCCACTGTCTTTATCCAGTAACTTATTAGTAATTTAAATGCCATTAGAAAATGAATAATTGTTATTTAGCGTTCTTAAATTATCTTTCACCCACTGTGCATATAAGCAATTTATGGGAATACTGTTTATGATAATTTTTCAGATTGTCTCAGATGAGCATGGTTCCCGTGGTTACGGCTTTGTCCATTTTGAGACTGAAGAGGCAGCCAGAAATGCTATCGAAAAAGTCAATGGCATGTTGCTGAATGGAAAGAAAGTGTAAGTATTCTATTCCCTTAATTTATTTACTAGCCAAATGAGCGGACTTATACACATTTGTTTGGCAGTAGAAGCATTATGTTGGTTCTAGTATGGAAGATCAAACTTTTGAGATGTGAATGCAAACAGTTAGACCTAGACATATTCTTTAGCACTTCGAACTTATTCGCTTATACGTGTCACTGTTCTATGTTTTCACATGACTTTGTAGAGAATATGCTTGTTTGTTTCAACTTAATTAAATCTTTGGTGAACTTTTACCAGAAGTAAAACAGTTGCCTGGCTCATTTGTTTATTTTGGAATAATTATGAAACAAAGTTAAACCAACTGAAACATTATCATTCTAGCCTGTCTTTTGTGATGTTTTGCTCATTTTAAATGTCAACAGCAGGTATTGTTTAAGAACATTGACCAGACACTCCAGCATAAATAACATGGACTAATGCATAACACAATAGGTGTTGCGTGTGTATATAATGGACATGTGTTCTATATTCTGTTGTAATAACACGATAATCTATTTCACAAGTCAACAGTCTGTGCAATGAGTTCACGATTGTCTGGTCAATGTTCCCATGCAATATCAAACCTAGGTCATATTTATGAGAGGGGCCAAATTGAGTTTATTGCGTTTGTTGATGTTTCACTTTACTCATGTTAACAATATCACAATGTGTTATACAGGTTTGTGGGTCGCTTTATGAGTCGTCGTGAACGTCTAGAACAGATGGGAGATAAAATGAAAAAGTTTAACAATGTTTACATCAAGAACTTCAGCGAGGAGATAGATGATGAAAAACTAAAAGTCTGGTTTGAACAATTCGGCAAAATTATCAGTGCTAAGGTAAGCTCATTAGAAATATCACATTAGGGCCTTACGGAAGATTGGCCTAAATGTTAAATACGCCTCTTGTTAAATATCATCAAAACTGTAGAGTATACCAATTGGCTGTTTACAAATCTACATTGTTTTAATTACTTTATTGGTATATGACGCATGGGTGTTGGAGTAACTGTATAATGGTGTTCCTGTGATGAAACAGTGACACAAGTCTGTATACATAGAATAGCAAATGTTTGAAGTGATTAGTTATCAAAGATAGACCAGCAAACATTAATTTAAAATTGATTTTAAAACATGTTTTTAGTGGTTGGTAGTCATTAAGTTTAATATATTAATAAAAAGTTACAGTAATAAGATGACAGTTGTTATTGTATCTTGTTTGGTATATGAAAGTCTTATTTTTATGCTTAAAATATTCTGTTTCGTGCTGTTTTAACCAGTCAGAAAATTACTCTTGAAGATGGGGTGTTTAAAGCTTGTTGTCGCTTGTGCTTCTTCTGGACCAGATAAGATATATTGGGCAGTGAATATCGTTTTATATCAACGGTCTATGTGAAAGACTTCAGTCCTTTGTCATGACTAGTTAATAATGTGTCATTCAAGTACAAATATCAGAAATTACATACTCTATAAAGAACAAAATATATTTTCGGACCACATAAAGTTTCCTTTTTTTCACCATATCTGTCTTACAAATGGGTTCTAGTTCTCAGGACCGAATATTGTTTAATGAGTATTGTGCAGTGATTATTGTTTAACGAGTATTGGGCAGTGATTATTGTTTAATGTCATCTTGTGTTTCCCATTACAGGTGATGACAGGCTATGATGGTAAGGGGCGTGGTTTTGGATTTGTCAGCTATGAAGAGCCAGAGGCTGCAGAAAAGGTAGGCACACTCTATAACTGGCTTCTGTGCCACGATGCCACTTTGTTATTTATTGCATTATTCATACTGTACATATAGGTATCACCCTGCTGTCTTCTACATTTTGTTGCACTTGTTGAACCTATTTGAGTCTTTCCTCGTCCTGCTCATAAACAAGTTTGGTAACAAAAGATGGAAACTTCTTTACAGGAATTAATTTCTACTGAACAGAACAAAATCCCCCCAAAAATCATACTCTCCGCTCGTTAAGAGAGAAAAAGGTGGAGTTTGTGTGCCCCGGATGTTTGTGCATACATGTGTCTGTCCTACTCAACCTGGCTGGGTTTCATAATTAACTATTTACCCTCGGTGGTATAGACTTCAAGTACAAATTGTTTAATGCAAGGTTGATGTTTCATTCAACTTTTAAAAATTGAATAAATACTTACCTCAAAATTAGACTAACAACCTTTAAGACATCTTCATGGTCTTGATTATAGAAGGGTATGGGTAGAAGTGTGTCTCTATTTAATAGCATTGAACTGTTTGAGTCTTAATACAGCTGGTATAGCAAATTTTGTAACACTGTTAGAATTTATTTAAGTTGAAATACTGATGCACTAAGTTGGTTTTTTTTGCTCTTCAGTCTGTCACAGAGATGAACGGACACGAAGGTGCTGAGGGAAAGATCCTATATGTTGGCCGAGCCCAGAAGCGCGCAGAGAGACAAGCCGAACTGAAGGACAAGTTTGACCGAATTAAACAAGAGCGCATGAACCGATACCAAGGCGTTAACCTTTATGTGAAAAACCTGGACGATACCATTGATGATGAGAGATTGAGGAAAGAGTTCTCACAGTTTGGTACAATCACCAGTGCAAAGGTGGGTACTAGTGGTCTTCTGTTTACACCAGGACATTAACAACATTGTGGTCTTACTTAGTGTTGTTGGCAATAGTTTTGATTTTCTTTGCTGTTTTTGGCAATAGTTTTGATTTTCTTTGCTGTTTTTGGCAACAGTTTGCTTTTCATTGTGTAAAATCAGTCTCGGCTTGAATGGTTCTCTTATTTATAAACATAAACTAAAATTCAGTCCAGTATGTTTATTGACTTGTTAAAATGAAGATATTCCTATTTCAGCTAGGTTGGCACAGTTTTAATTTTGTGCTCTGATAATCCAATTGGTAACTAACATGAAACAAAAAAGTGAACATCTCTCTGATTCTTGTATGTACAGGGTGATTGATTATTTTGGTAAACATAGCATTTAGAAACAGGGCATTGAAATTTCACTGGTCTTATAGTCCTGATAAACAGTTTTGCATGCAGGACCATTGGTACCTTCAAAGTAGTTTGTCTTAAATATAATATAGAGTAAAGTTCCACTATGAAGACCATTCAATATTGAGAGACTATATTAAGACAGCATGTTTTTGATTCCAACATCTCATTTCATTGTATTTGGACCCAAATATAAAGACCAGTTTTTGTTGGTCCTTAGGGTGGTATATCTAAGTAATGTTTTGTTTTAAATATAATATACAGTAAAGTTCCTCTATTAAGACAGCATGTGCTTGGTCCCAACGTCTTATTTTACAGTTGGGGTCCCAGTATAAAGACCATCTCCATTAAGACCTGTTTTTGTCAGTCCGGGGGGTTAACTTTTTAGAGAAACTTTACTGTGTATGTTACTAATGTTTAGAGTGTTTTAAGACGTTTATGACTGTGATTGTGCATTTACTTCCCAACCACCCTGGAGTCTGTCCCCCTATGGCTGACTCCTCCCAAAGTTGGGTATAACAAACAGCGAGTACCTGCTCACCGTAGTGCTCGAGAGTATCGAACATCAACCATGTAGGCGCTTGTACAGTGTCAGAATATAAGGGGTTTTGAGTCACTTTGTTTTCTGATATATCCTGTTGCACCATGATTTCATGAGTTTTATTTAGCAGCATCCTTATTTTTCATCGAAAGGAGAATTTGGAAAAATTATGTTTGGGCGAAATGACGGTTTTTGAAAGGGGAAGATTTGCTTATTTATCAGTTTTATATTATTTAAGATCATACAAGCAATCAGCCGTAAATTCATTGGGAAAATATCTCTGTTCTTTTTATGGAAAAGTCTTGCACCATTGATTCATTTGACACCATCGTAAGTTTATACTTGTAACGCAAAACAACTATTTGAATGTACATTTAACTGATTTTTAATATCCCTGCCAACAAGTTGGGGGGGGGGGGATATACATGATTCACCCCAGGATATGGG
>ENA-OREC01001871-OREC01001871.1-marine-metagenome-genome-assembly--contig:-NODE-1871-length-11130-cov-10.845381_pt1 | contig 11130 bp, 4 predicted proteins | sample MGYA00248626_ERZ508543 | MGnify/ENA primary metagenome ERZ508543 (study PRJEB26211, sample SAMN05518279) | marine metagenome | isolation source: Puget Sound, Washington, USA | host: Bankia setacea... | reverse complement strand
TGTTTTGTCCCTAACCATCATGCGTTCAACAAAAGCTTATCATTTCAACTGAGACGCAATGTTTTGTCCCTAACCATCATGCGTTCAACAAAAGCTTATCATTTCAACTGAGACGCAATGTTTTGTCCCTAACCATCATGCGTTCTTCCATTCACATTCTTCGACTGAACCTACGAATATATATAGTACGTCAATGTTATAAAACAATAGTTCAATAAGTCAATATGTGCACGTCCATTTTTCACTGAGTACCAATTAAGTTTAACAGCATCCACAAATCGCTACTCGATGCGTCCTTAATCAAAGACAAAATCAAACAGTGAGATAACATATTCTGTACGATAGAACTTACATGAACGAGTAACTGACCAGAAACAAATGGACGCTAATATATGAGTTATGTTATTTACAAGTTAGTTCTATATTAACTTGACCGATACGATACACATAGAGTGGTGATAGTCTGCCTGTAAACAACAATGGTAAGTTGGTAACGACTGCTTTTGTTATTATCGTCTTGAAACATAATGAAATCAGAAGGAAAACAAAAGAAAATTTTAAAGTTAACAAACTCCTTCGGAATTAACAAAATTGTTTATATTCATCCAAAGAATGGTTTCGTGTTACAAAATAGTGTTAATGATCCAAGAACAGGTCAGACAAATAGTTGAATAAAAATAATCGAAATGAGTCTAATAAATGTCCAGAAAATGTAACCTTAAATCCAATTGTTTTTATTATGTATTGCCAATTTTATAATTTCTAGATCTCTTTAAGATTGATGATATTGAAAGTACAGACTGTTAAGGTAACGGTCTTCAACGATGAACACGACACAGAGATGAACACAGTGAAACGATGAATATATCGCTTTTCATTAACTGCTCCGTGTTACGCAGATATCTCTCAATTACAGAAAACATTAATGATGAAATGATGAGAAGGTTTATATGACGAGTACACATTGTTGGGGTGAACACGATATGGTACTGAGTGCTGTTGAATACAGACACAGATAGAAACACTTCCGTATCCACCCCTAGGTTGTATACACAATTTACGGTGGTAGTGCAATACGCAGACAGGGCGTTATATCATGATAAATACACGTGATCGAGTATGTGCATAACAGAGGACAAGCCACGCGTAATACTTTGATGGGCTTAAACTGCATCTTTGTTCAAACAACATACACTCAAACTTGCCAACGAAGGCCAGCAGCGGGACACCGAAATATTGACCGTTGTAGACCTGCATTGAAATTGTTATACCAAAACACTATTTTAGCAACATTTCAACGACCTAAAACCTTTCGCTGTTACATGTCTTTTGTGAATTTGACATTTTCTATTTGCCTCAGATTAACCAGAATAATTTCTTTTGTAATAACCAGTACCAGTTATCTCATTGTAAATCTCTCTTTTAATACAACCAGAGTAGAGTTATAAAGTAGCTGTCTCTTTAACGCGTTTTGTGAGAAATCCTTACTAAGAATCCTTACACCCGCTTTAGTTTATAACTTAGTTTAAATATGGAATTTCGCTCAAACTAAAAGAAACATCATATTCACATATACTTCATGGCCACTAAATAGTTATGAATTAATGCCCTTGTGGAAAATATATAATAGTATTTAACGGGTCAGTCATAAAAGGATTTCTAGTACTTGTGGGTACTTTGAAAGTAGTAAAATCAATGTTGTGTTTTGTTTTTCTTTCAAACTCTACACAGTTTCCTTCACAAGAAACATTTTTTTATAATATATGTATGCTTATTTCTTAAAACCTTTTTTTAGGATATTAACTAATCGGGAACGAAAGGGCAACTTTAACAGACCTCGCCATTGTTCAGTCACTATTGCACAAACACCCTCGCCGCATATTGGGCACCACAAACTGTAGCTTTGATTTACTCATACAGATACTACTATATACAGCAATACTCGCTTCTAAACCACCATAACAACGAACCCTATTAACACGTAACCACAATAACAACGAACCCTATTAACACGTAACTATTTCCAGAATTCAGAAACACCGATGAGAGGAGAGTATTTGTAAGGTCATCTGTGTTAATGTCTTTGGAATCTTATGTATTCAAGAAGGAGACATTGCTTACATTTATTTGAATCAACCGTTTAACTAAACGAGTTTGAACAAAAGTAAAAAAAATGAATCATCCAAAACGTTATCTTTCAATTGAAGATTCGCTGTAGACGTACGTAATTTTGTTTTGTTGAACTTGAAGCTTTGGTCCTACATTGAGGCATAACACGTTCAGCTAATTTGTTTTGTTGAACTTGAATTTGTGTAATATAGTACTGATGTATTGAACCAACAGTTTGAGGTAATGAACTAAATACATTGTCTAACAACTTAATGTTATCGATCACTAAACATCTGTAATCTTTTTCTTAGGAAACACAGGCAGTGGTGGCAGGTCCAGGCTGTAATGATCACTAACTGTTACATTATCCACATTCATATCATCAAATATATCAATATCCATATCACTGATTGGATCCGGGTGAAAGAAATCTTCATCGCTTGTCATGCCAGGCCTATAGTTATCATACTCGGATTCATACGCTGAAGATCCACCCTCCATAGTATTCATAGCGGGGTCACTGCGGGACATTTCGCTACTGGATGCTATAGAAGACACGCTTATGCTTTCAATACCAAGTGGATTGCGCCCGGAGAAGAACGGCATCATGTAGGCTTGTATTGCTGAGATATCATGCCTACTTTTCGGGCTTCCACAAGCTGAGGACTGATTGGATGACACGTGGTCTTCCCTATCACTTGGTATATAATCCAAACTCCGACAATATCTTGGAGGTATTGTGTACGTATTTCGTCTTTTCACTTGATAAGGGTTAGGCTGTGCTTTACCCGGTGGACCATTTTTCTTATTGTCAGAATTCTGCCTACTATTATCATTATTAGTATTGGCAGAATTGTTATCTTTCCTACCTATTGCACATCTATAGTCTTTCTTGTCAACATAGTGATTAGCACCATTAATCAGAGGTTCAAACTCATTGAACCCCTTAATGCGACCGTTATCTAACTCAACGTCAAACTCATCATCCGAGTCATTATTATCAGCAAGAATGCTTTTATGAATATTTAGTGAGGGATGATCATTAGCCAACTCTTGTAACAACTGTGTCAATGAAGTAGACTCGGCAGATGTGAGGGGAAACTTTGGCGTTCTCTGGCCATTTGGTATGCTGTTTATAGTGTCACTTGACCTAGACAGTTGTCGATGTAAATGAGGATTCACAAAGTCGTCATGAGTCATAAAGTTGTTCATATGATGACCCTGGTGCCCAATCTGTCTCACTAGAGCTGGTCGAGCTAGTTTTAATTCTATCGGCTGTAGTAGAACCACTGATGAACAATCACTCTGTTGATGTGAGGCTACAGATTCATCATCATCTGAAAGAACACTAACATGACGACTTCCATCTTCTGCCATTCTGATTGGCAATCCTCGAGGTCTCAACTTTGGACTAGAATTGCTTCGTTTAACTTGTGGAACAGATTTTCGATTTTGCATCCGATCTGTTGTACTATCCGAAGGTGAACGTTTTAACAGCCCTATCTGTCTGGATACATCTGAAGGCGTCGGTACTGGCTGAGCAAATCCGCCAAACAGAGACATCGTCTTACCATCAATGCTTGCCACAATCGGGTTGCCAGATGTAGTAGGTGTTATAGTTGATTGTGAGCTCGTGCTGCTCCGTTGAGATTGCGTTCCCTCCGTGGTGCGCCGAGGCTCTGGAGGTGTTGGTCTTGGCGGGAGTCTTGTAAGAGGGCCAGGTCGTTGTTCCCTGTCGTTTTGGCCACGTGGAGATTCGCTAAGATTAGGGGTTGTTCTTGGTGTCGGGCGATGAGGATTGCGTGGAACAGGTGTGCTTCTAATTGGTGGAGTTGCTGAGGGGCTCTTATTAGGCGTTGTAGAACCAGCGATTGGCTCTCGATACACGGCTGTTACAAACTGTTCTTCACACGTACCATCCACATGCGCTGGGTTCTTATTTATCACACTATATGTTGCTTCTGGTGGCGAACTTTTTGGTGCAATTGGAGGCTTTTCTTTCTTTTTCAGGGGTTCATTTGCATTTACTGTTTTCTGAAGTTCTTTTAGCATATTTGAGCGTTTACGTTTTTCCTCTAGTGGAACTTCTTCGATACTGGCCAGATCTTGTTTAATAGCTTGAGTATTTGGGAAAAAGAGACTGCTTGGATTAGAAACCTGTTTAGGTGACTGACAAGGAGCTGGTCTTATGGGGCCCAGGATGGGGTTGGTGAGCCCAGCTTGAACTAGAACGGTCTTCTGCATGTGTGGAACGATTGGGTTGCTGACTTGGTAGGGGACAATTGGACGGCCAAGATCTGAGTTAAAGGAGGCATGACCTTGAGACAATCTGTTGTTTTGGTGGCCATTTAAAAGCGTAGGAGAAAGCTGATGTTGTGATTGAGTAAAACCAATGGAGTCTCTATTTTTACTCGGTATCGGTGGCGGCTGTACATCGATATTTTGGCTTTTTCTGACACCCGGCTCTGCGTCTGAAATTTTCGTTTCGCTACCCGTACGTTGTGTGTTTGATTTCCGTTTTCCTTTCGCAGCTTTATCATTATGTTTCACATCAAGTCCAACCTTCAGACTATCAAACAGTTCATTTTGTATTGCAGTTGAATGTCTTTCGTCCCCATCGCCCATTTTCACATTCCGGAAGTGAACAGCAGGAAGTTCGGGAGAATCCACGCGCATGTAAGTTGATGAACACTCTGAAGGTGGACCTTGACTAGATATGCAATTGGTCAAAGATGTGTTACCGAACTTTTTTAATGGATTTCGTGAGTCACGTGGACTTTCTAAGTTATTTCTTCTTCTACTCAAACTTCCTGGTGGAGTTGGCATGTTCATTTGCAAATCTATCTTCTGCGCGTGTTCTTGATCGTATGCTCGAACTATTCCAGAAGGTGATAATGGTCCTGACGTCAGTGATGACGTAGGTGATTGCGTCATTGTCGGACTTCCTATTGAAGAATCCGATTTATTTTTAGGCAGAGGAGGATGTCCATGTATGCCTGTGTTTAGAGTCGACGAGTGACTTGTATTTGATGAAGTTTGTTTTAGTGGAGCATGTTTTGACTTTGAGCAGCCTGTAGTTTCGTTAAGTGTTGAAAAATGATCACCCGTTTTACTCGCTCTATTTTCATTTGCGGAGTTAGGCGGATGTAGCGATGAGGCACTTTGAGGCGTATGTTGTTTTGAGCTATCGGTTGCACCGAACGGTCGAGGACTTGGTAAACCTCTAGCAGTTTTCTTTCCCTTTAACCAATACGTCGTCATCTCCCCTTTCCCTTTCACCTTCACAGTACCACGACACTCGAATTCGAACCAATCACAGAGCGCGTTTCGAACGTCTTCGGTTACCTGAAAATGAACGAATGAATGGTCGTGTATCATTAGGTAACTTTCGAATTTTAGGACGGTAAAGAAAAACAACAACATCCTCAGTAAATTTCTGCTTGAGCTATCAATCTGTAACTTTGGGTGTAATGTTTGGCTGATATTTCAAACACAACCCTGACATACAAATGTACTATTGTATGAATAAATACTGTGGATTTAAGAATGGAACCTACCTACAGCGTTGAACAAGAACACGATTTAGTTAGTTGCACGACTGTTTCTAGCATGACAAGGAATTAGGGGAGAGTTTCATCAAGATCAGTCTCAAGTAAATAATATTTTACTATGGACCTTTGTTTAAATACCTACTGTAATTATTCAACTATTGACTGTTGGTATTTATTACAATATGTACTCCAAACAAAACAAGACTTCTGGGAATTCTAAGCTTATTTTATGAAAGAAAAGGTAAATTTTATAATTGCGACCGTTATGATAATTCGAGCCCGCTAAATAACAGAATCAACTTTATTATAGTTAATTGTCTCAAACATGTACTTTAATCTCATGCATTTTAGGTCTAAAACAACATTTACCTATCAATGGATACAACAATCAAGTCTTCTCAAACAGATAATGGGAAGTAGTCTAGAAATAATTCATTTTGAAACTTGAGCCTAATCTTGATCATCCAGAACCTAAAAAGCTTTGTGAACACGGGGCCTGTTCTATCATTGACTCAGGTTTATCTACATAGGTGATAACACTCCTAGGATTCTTATTGAAACTGACTCCGATGGATATACTGATATAATTAATTAAAACCCAAGGGTTATGTCTTACTTTCTCAAACACAATACGACTATATAATAAATCCACTATTTACGACGACGAACATGACAAATTCAAAAAGTAACGGATATGTTAGTCAATATGTTTCTTGGCCAGATAATTGACCATCCAGCGTGACCATGGTTTGTTAGGAAGTGAGACGTAACTGTGTGGGAGTGAACAAGTAATCACTTTGTATTGGTTACGTTTTTTTACCTGAACACACCCAGGTTTGCCTGTACTCTCCATTCTACTAGCCACATTCACCGTGTTACCCCAAATATCGTACTGAGGCTTCCTGGCACCAATCACTCCAGCCACCACAGGACCTAAGTTCACACCTGAAATCACACACACACACCAACACCATATTAAATCAAACCAATTTTGTATTACTGTATAGTTAACATTATCAAGTGCATATATCCTGAAATGTGCTTGCAATGGAAAACATTGACTTGTGTATGTACTGAACTATTTATTTAGCGCCATACCGTTAGTCGAATCAAACTACCAGGCTCACCTCAATAGCGTGTACCAACCATTGGTGTAATGCTAGTCATTCTTTATCTCAATGGACGTGTAACGGTTGGTTAAAAAGAAACAAAACAAAAAACACTGGCAACCTATGTTGAGACGTGTAAAATATACAATATCATAATATCCATAATATATACACACACATCAACAGTAATACTACGGTCTTTAATCAAATAAACCGGGCTTTATGATACAACCACCCCCTGTTCCCCTATAATTTAATTTCCTTCATAAAATATTTCAAGAATTTAGCATACATATAGTACAATAAACTCTTCTTATGAAGGCATTTGTGTTGAGATTGTAAGAAACAACATCACAACATTGGTGCATCTATTTCAAATCGCCCGCAACTACTAAAACACTGACACGTTAATGTTGATGGTTGACTTACCGATTTTCAGCATGAACGTATTGTAGGAGTTCTCATTGATGTTTCTCAGCTTCTCCTGCATAGAGAAGATGAACTCTACTAGCAGAGACAGGTGGTGAGTGATGGAATCTGGAGAGTCCTGGAACATAACAAGTCACGTGTCAACTAACAATGCCGCATTGGTGCTTAAACACACAACTTTTACTAAAAACATACAACTAATATACATATTCATCCTTTTTAACACAACAATGGCGACACAAAACGTATACATGTGGTTTAGCTGTGTAGCGCTATTGAAGACGAGTTTTTTTGTTTATGGGATGATGACGATGGATTTGGTTACGCTAAAACGGCATTGTTTTAGTTATAACTCGTTTCCTATTATCATCGCTATCGTTATCGTCGTGGTGGTGGTGGTCATTAAATGGAATCAAATCAAATACAACGTTACCATCGTAACCATAGCACCAAACATCCAATATGCTTTTATCAAAAAGCTGTCATGATCAACAGCAGGACCAAGACAGTTAAAGTAAATCACCTAATGGACCCAAGAACACACAAACATAACGTATGCATGTACATTAGGCTCTAGCATTCAGTTGTTACTTTAGTGTAGCATTTACTTACAGGTTGTATTTTGAAGTCCGGCATAAGTCCTATCGCCCCCATGTACGTACTTCCAATAGTTTTGATTTTATCAACAGCCCGAAAGCGAGGCTCATTTAGAAGCTGAAATAATGAATCATAAATTACAAATGGATTTCAATTATATATACACAAGCACACATACAAGCAATGGTGACTTGGCGAAACATTCAAGTAAATTTCAATGTCCACACTCGTAACAACAATTGGGATTATTCAACTATCATGTCAAGTTGTAAATAAAGACATCGCACTGTGAATGTATAGATATGTTAAGAGAATTGTTGGTTTAAATTACGAAACATGTTCTAGTGGAAAGTGGACACACTGTGTTATAAATGCAGCTAATTTGGTTTTGAGTTGAACGTACAACAAACCACAGTTGGGCTCTATGACTCACCTATTGTTTTGTATTGTATACGAATATTGACCTTAAACTACGGAATAATTTACATGGACCAACGCATTACAAAATAGGTGTTACATGTGTATACAATGGGTTGCACGTCTGACTCGAAATGTGGAGGTCGTGGGTTCGAGCCCCATCAAAGGCCCCCGTTGCTTACTTGTGCAAGAAACTTTACCCGTATTGATTAGTACTGGTTGGTTCCAGGAACGGATTCGAGCGTGATATCAAAATCGAACTAAAATAAATTGAGGGCCTTATGGAAGATTGACTTGAACGTCTTACCGTCTGTGTAATGAATTCACGAGTATCTGGTCAATGTTCTCATACAATACTAATAGTGTTTCTGTTTACATTATTAAATCAGAAACTGTCTCGGATATATGTGTTTTCAAGCTAGTCCATGTGTCCAGTGTTTTTACTAAATGTTCGCATGAGGCATATGATAAGTGTTTTAACAGGGTAAAATCTCAAGACTCACAACATGACTTTACTACAAAAAGTATTGTATACAAATAATGACCTGACACTCGTGAATTCATTACACAGACGGTTGAATTGTAACACAGGTGGATTAGATTATCATGTTAGTACAGCAGAGTATAGAACACGTGTCCATTGTATACACATGTAACACCTATTTTGTAATGCAATAGTCCATGTGATTCATTCAGTAGCTTCAGGTCAATATTCGTATACAATAACACATGTCGTCTGGCTCATTACCACTAAACCAGAACTAAATATAGTTCAGAAAAGTAGTTCGATAAAGTAGTCCGGGAAAGAATATACTATATTTAAGTATTGTACAGTTTGCCAGTGGGTAGAACTAAAGTGTGTACCTCATCAAAGTCTGCTATAATCTCATTGAGTACCCTGAGACACTCCACACCCTGATTGTTAGCGTCCAGCTCCATGTAGAAGTCCGAGAAGTTGGGGATCGACGCGAAAAACACTCCGATCTTAGCGTAATGTTGGCTGTATAGCTCCTGAAACAGAATATGTAGCAGAGTGATGATATAGACTTTACAATAGGGTGCAATACCTTTTAGAGAAGAATAGTAAGAAAGCTTTAGTCTTTCTAGTGTTCTATTTGAATTATGGGCTCGATTACAAAACCATTTAACCCGGTTAATTTTAATCGCGAACTTTAACCCCTATGTTTGACAAGAGTTAACAGCTCAAAATTACGGTATCAAACACCACACTCGTCGATTCAGTTCTCTGAATGTTTATCGGCAATCCGTTTGCGCTATTGTCATTCAAAAATACAGTATTGTTCTGTGCATAAATACAGTTGAAAAGTAAACCAATCTACTTAATTGATCTTTTAACAAAACCCTTAACTTGCTTATTTTGTATGGAGAATATGTAAGGCTTGAACTATTTCTTTGATTATTGTCAGAACAAACTGTTTCAATTTGAAAATATATGTGTTCCCAACTTGACGGCCACCAGTGCAGACCAAAGTCTGGTCAAATTCGACATATGCTGGCTAACACAGACCTTGTATGTATATAATTAGCAAGTTGAGGGTTTACATACATCTGTGTACACTCATTTAAGGCTAGTTTTAAAGGAATTGTCTAAATGATCGTTTTCAAAGTATACGTAATCATGCATTCAAAAAAGGTGGATCATGCATATATTACGCCATGGGAGGTAATCGCAAATTCAAACTACTAATACGACGCAAAGAGTAAGCTATCTTTCCTTATGAGTTATCTTTAAGCTTGTATTGAATTCTAACATGCCTCGCTAACAGGTCGCCATTAAAAAATCATTACAATGATATAATAAATAACTGAGTGGAATTAAATATGATTCAACATATATGTGCCAATTAGGTATTCGGACTTTAGGTTTATATGAATAAACATTTCAAAGTTTCAAAGTATAAACTCTTAAAACAATCGTTGCATAAGTATTGTCGTGAAACCAAAGTAGATTGATAAGAAAAAAACATGACGAATGCGAGATATGTATCTAACTCTATCTAACTCTAGCGTGTGGTTAACGTGAGTTGTTATAGTGGATAAAACGTCATGTTAGATACATGAGCATTGTACAATGATGGTAAATTAACTGAGACACGTTGTATCCATGCTTCCAACATACATCGGCGGATGGAATAGATAATGAAAGTTCCAGGATATCCTAACCGGTAATAGGTAAACTGTCCTTAACAATGTCCCTTACAAGTAACTTACAATGTCCCCAATACAATCAATGTAATGCATATACAGGTAGTATATATACGATATAGGTTATCTGCAATTCCCTCTGTTCGCTAAAGGCCCAAAAGGGAGAGCACTCATAAAAATGTACAGAGTTGTCCTTCAAACGAAAAGAGGGAATTTATGTCTAAAACGCTGGATTTTCTACCTACAGAGCCAACCAAGCGAGCATTTAGTTTTGTGTAGTCTTTTTCAGCTTTGTGCAAGTCATGACCTTTTGATTAGAAGACGAGTGCTCTACCAACGGTTATAAGTACACACGTATAGAACTAGTAATAGAGTGGTACCTCTGAGATCCGTGATAGAGGCGACTATGGATATTGGCTTAGAAAGAAAAGACCAATATAATTTATTAGTTTAAATTTTACGAATTGGAGCTGGTCTTGGTTCGTAGAGACACTTAAAACTCCTACAAAAATGAAAACGATTGGCATTATGAATATGAATAGATAGCGTTTTACCATGTGACTTTTGTTCTGGTTGTCTATGAAGTGAGCGGCGACATGTGCAGGTAAAAGATTACACAGGATCTGTCTGTTGTTGTTTTGTAGATCCGTCATCTCTATCTTTTCGTCTGTGGCCTGAAGGGAGAGAGAATAGTTTCAATCGGTTAACGGTACACCCGGATGAGAATATTTTCAATCGGTTAACGGTACACC
>ENA-OREC01001870-OREC01001870.1-marine-metagenome-genome-assembly--contig:-NODE-1870-length-11130-cov-13.215779_pt1 | contig 11130 bp, 6 predicted proteins | sample MGYA00248626_ERZ508543 | MGnify/ENA primary metagenome ERZ508543 (study PRJEB26211, sample SAMN05518279) | marine metagenome | isolation source: Puget Sound, Washington, USA | host: Bankia setacea... | reverse complement strand
TAACTTGGCTGTTTCCAGTAGAAGTGGGTTGTCGAGACTTTCCAGCACAATCGGTGTGGACAACATTGAGCTCCCTAGGCATAGTAAGAAGACAACGTAGAGCTGCAGTAAAAGCGCTCGGACAAGCTACAGAAAGAGCATCCAGTTGGCTATGGTTGAAAAGAGACCAAGAGAACTGGAAGCTATCCAATGAGGGGTAGTGATCATATGATCACTACTGATCCGCCGCCCTGAGAGTGGCATTGGCTTAAAGGATCGAAACACTCTGTGACGGGCGGAGCCCAGCTGATGATCTACCTAATGTGGATGTGCAGAGTGCTGTTTCAAACATTCGTCAACTATAGACTGAACATAGTTAAACAATATATGGCAGTAATGAGTTGCATTTTATAATACATATCTAATGTGCAGCATTCAGTATGATATGATTGGGGACCCAGACTAAATGTTAATAATATAATTGTTTTCCCGCAATAGGTTTTACCTTTATTCATATTATTGATTTATTTTACCGGACATCGGCAATATATGAAGCCCTCAGATATTCATTTGTTTGTAACCGGGTAATATCGGGAAATAGTACCATCCCGGGATTAGTTAAATACCGAAAGTTCGTCCTCATTTCCGGTCATGTCTTGCAAGAACTTGTCTGAAAAACACGGATCAAGCTAAAGCGGCGTTTTAGGTAATGTTTATTATCTTTGATGAGTTTAACACACTTCTTTCTTTATGTTAAGTTCAAAACGAATACTGATTAGTCAAACAACGAAACAACAGCTGCTGAATACATATAAAACGGACACAAAATGTTCATTGTTTACACTAGCAACGTTGGGCAAATGTTTATAAAAAAATATTCATGTCAATTCAACTAGTCGAATCTTGATATTTAAAATTATTTATTCTGCCAGTTTCTCTCCACTTTTTTATGTTAGTGTAAATGTTATGATTGTATTGAACTGATAGTGCTTTATGATGATAATTTGTGTATTGTACTGTATATATTGTATACAGAATTTTCTAGAAGTTTGAACACTTGAAAGGCTCTACCAACAAAGCAATGGAAGGTCCAATGGCTCCAGGAATGTTGTCTACGTTATGTGACATGCTAAAACCACCTGATGAAGACTCAGATAGTGATGAAGATCAGGTATATAATTGCTTATCAGATTATTTAGATGTGATTTTTGGTGTATTTAAAATGTGCAATTCTTGTGTAGACAGGGGCTAGATTGCGATTAGTTTTAACTTTTATAGTTATTTTTAAACTTATTTATTCTAATCTTTGTGATTGTTATTTGCTATGGAACAGTAGGAAAACAAATATACAGATAAAATAATAAAATAATAAAGTACTTAAGTGATAATTCAATAATCTATACAATGTATATCATAGTGAAGAAACATACATATATACATGTATAGTTGTCTAACCATCTCTGCAAGTGAATGTTTTATGTTGAACTGCACTTAATAACAACAATAGTCAATAGCCAACCATATTAATAGTAAGACTATTTTATATGAACTGGCCATACACTTATTTTACAGCCTACCTCCTCTATAGCTCAGTTAACACCTGCTAACATTGGTCCATCAAAGAAGACAGGAGATACACAAACACAAAACACAGGTATTTATCAACAATAAACAATGTTTGTTTAGGAATAACCTTGATGTTAGTGTGTTATCCTTGCATCTCACTGGCAAGCTTCTTGTATATATACAAACAGAGATTGTGAAAGACATTTAACTCTCACTGGTCTGGATAATATTTAGATTTTTACTGAACCAACTCATATTTTACCAGCATCTTTTGTATAGTTTAAACTAGATTATGTGTCCCTGCCCCGCCTCCCAGAAGGTGTTACTGTTTCTCTTGTTGGATGACTTGTATTGTTTGAGAAAATTGACCAAATACTCCCAAATAAATTACATGGACCAATGCATTACAAAATAGGTGTTACATGTGTATACAATGAACACGTGTTCTATACTCTGTTGTAATAACATGACACTCTAATCCACCTATTTTACAATTCAACAGTTTGTGTAATTAATTCTTGAGTGTCTGGTCAATGTTTGTATACAATACCTATGCATGAGTGGATGTTTGGACCAAAACTACAACAAAGAGCCACATGTTTGTAAGGTCATTTTCAAGATGTTATCAAATTTCAGTTTAAAACAAAAGTATAGCATGAGATAATTGACCTGACACTCTTGAATACATTACATGGACTACTGAATTGCTAAAAGGTGACTATTTTTATCCAGTTATAACAAGCGCATACTACTCTCGTCCATGATGTACACATGTAACACCAATTTTGTAATTTGTTAGTCCATGTAATTGATTCATGAGTGCCAGGTCAATGTTCTCATATAATAGAAATGGGTACAGTACATTGAAACAATATTCTTCCTTGCAGTCAAAAAGCCTACAAAAGACATTTGGGATGCTGAGGAGGTACAAGAAGGTGCTGAGTTTGAATCAACCTTTGACCCACGACCCCAACCAGAGTATGTACATTTAGCAATCGAGGGACGATAACTAAACTATGAATAATGAAACATATAGAACCCTTTCACACTCATTGCTCAAATATTTCTACAAATTTAAATCAACTTATGAAGTTCAATTAAGTTTCTAGATGCAGAAGTAGCTCATAGAAAACTTGACTGATCAGTCTGTTTAGTTTTCATACAGGAAGATAACTTTGATTGATTGATTGAAATACATTTTGAGGGGCGCAGATAAGCTGAACATTTCTTTGTATAGATAATTTTCCTTTCCTTTCCTATCTTTCGGATTTAACTGAAAATTGCCACACACTAAACCCTTACTATTTTTACTTTTATTAATAGTACTCTGGATATATAGTTAAATTTGACTTTGTGATTGTCTGCTTTATAGGTATGATATTGTCTACAAACAAGCTGTTTCATCAGAAGATATGTTTCTACAAATGGGAAATAAAACTCCAGCCACCTCATCCTGTGAAGGCATGGTGGTAAGTACAGTTACCAAGCTATTTTGAAATGCTATTTTTAGAAGGCAACACATTCATGTAATATTTAGTATTCCTTGAATGTTAAATGCTAGTGTTTTTCATATCCCAGTCAAAGGAACATGACTCTTTGATGCAAAATCTTGACATTTGTACTTGAGAATTCAGGGAATATTTTGTTGAATCCAAGTATGCTAATGTATTTTTAAGAAAAGTGATATTTTTTTATTTTGACGAACGCAAATTATTTCATGTCAAAAAGTTATACATGTATCTGCAAAATAATAAGAGTTTGTTATACTAAGATCACTTACCAAGTCAGGAACTACTATTTGTGTGTGTGTAGATACATGTATATGAAATGAGATTCCATTAACAACATCATGTAAGCAGAGCACAAACATTTCATTTGTTCTAACATTTTGATAATTAGTTTTGATGCAGGAAGATTGGAATTTTCTATCTGTAATGCATTTTTTCTAATTTTTACCTCACCTTACGATAAGCAGGACTAGTGGAGAATCTCCGTGCCCTGTATAGTCTGTATTGTTTTTTGCTTGTCCCATTTTTCAGGTATATTTTTGTTCTTGCTTTTAGGTCAAAATTAAGTTACCAGACACTAAAGTTGCAGATGTGACACTAGATGTTAAACCTAAATTCCTAGATTGTAGAGCTCCTAAATTGTAAGTACGCAGAAAATACTCATCTTATTCTTTATAAAACTTTCTTTCTTTGTTTAATTCCCAAAGAGCAATTTATGTATAAGGGTTTTATTGTTTGTATGCAAAAAGCTGTATTCAATCTTATTTGAAAGCAGCACTACAAAGCTCCAGTTTTGTAGATCCATATATGTTGGAGTGTTCTGGGTACCATGTTAGTAAAAGCACTTATGCAAAAGAATTATGTTTACACAATTATGTTTGAACTTAATTACTTTTAAACGGCTGCTCATGTTAAAAAAGATGAAGACAGTGTTGAATACAATGAGAACAAAGTACGATGTATCTGAAAATAAACTCCTGTAACTGTTGGATTGGGATTTTAGTTTTTACCCAAAGGCTTAAATTTGTGCGTAGACTGAAGTTTTGTGTAAGCGCTTTAGTAAAATTCGTTCCAAGGTACTGTACTGTAATTTTAAAGAAGATGGACCATAACTGAAATAAGTCGTCTTATATATGAGTATATTTGGAGTTTTTTCTTTGTCTTATAAATGCTACAGTACAGAGAAATATGACAGGATCTTACGTGAGATGTTGTCAAATATAAAAGCTTAGGAAACCTTTTTAACTAAGCCATTGGAAAGAAATTTTTCAGTAAAGTTTAAATTGGATTGACAAAGAACTGATCAGCTGATCTGCTCCATTAACACATGCTTAAAACACTTTGTTGGCTAGTTTTCTATTATTCAATTAATCAATAATCCCATGTTTAGTTGACTGACATCTACTGTTAATTGGGTAGTTTGTATGACTGGTTATATTTCAACTGCATTAAGATGGAAAAAATAATTTCATTTAAGCAGAATCTGTTTGTTCGTTATTTCGATGCAGAATTAACTACATAAATGTATATATTTTCAGTTACTTGGCTCTACATTTACCCCATCCTGTAGACAGTAAAAGTGGAAATGCAAAGTGGGACGCTAAAACAGAAACTCTTAGTGTAACTCTACAGATGAAGAGAGAGTACGACTTCATGAACTTTTGATCAACCTATATATCATGTGTTAGTGTCAAACTATCATCAAATGTTGGGTACTAGTTTACCTGGAGGACTACCTGGAGGCCATCTCATTCAGAGTCTAAGGACTGATATTTCCCCTTGGTAGATAAACTGACCTATGGTAGAATAGTATACCAAACTTAGATACGATAACTTGGATAACTAGACCTAGGATTGTTGATAAAACGTCTCCTCTCAACAACAAAGTAAAATAGTTATGAATGTTACTTTTAACCAGTGTAAATAGGTACAATAATGTGAAGCTATTAAGACCACCCATTTTTTTTTCTCAACAGTATATTTCAATTAAGATCACTTAGTGGATTTTGATAATGGTCTTATTGGTGTAACTTTACTTTATATAACTTTTTAAAAACCCACACATGTCATCGATAAACTGTACATTTGTCTGTTTACCACAACACATAATTTCATTTTCTTCAGAATATTTCACAAGAAAAATATAGATTTGAAACATTTAGCATAATCTTTATCTAGCTTATTTCAACTTACAATTTTATGATTCCTCTGTTGATAGTTCACCTTGATGCGGTTTGTAATTCCAATTCCGTCCAGTAATAAATTCCATTCCATTATACATGTTTTTATACTGTGATTTATTTTTAATTTTCTAGATATTTTGTAATAAGTTATGCCATGCAGTTGAACATGTATTTTGTAAACAACAGTGCACACTCAATGTGGCGCACACTGTGTAAAATGTATGGAATGTACAATGTAATATAATGTGTTCAAGAATAAATGTTGGTTGTTTGATTTGAGTGAACTGGTTGTTTATTGATTAATGTTAAAAGGTATATGTAAATTTCTTTAATCAAAACAAAAAATATTACTTTTTTTAATGAGGGAACTTGTATGACATAACTGTAAATCTGCGCTCAGTGTTAGTTATACTAAAATTTAGTTTGATTGTGAAAACACACTTGAATCCCTGCCAGGACCCAACCAGTACTAAGCAATGAGGGTAAAGTTTCTTGCTTAAGAAAATGAATGGAGCCTTTAAAAGGGTTTAAACTCACGACTGACAGGCATCTACTAGTCAGAAATGCTTACCACTGAGTCATGCTATACCTTGTTTACTTATTTTATGTGTGAAAGACTAAGTAAAACCGTGTTTAAGGGACTCTAGGTGTATCGAACATTGCAGGAACAAAGAATGCAATGAAACATCATATTATTTTTGTCAGAAATTTCTTATCACACAGTATTTGATTCCTGATTTCTGTTGACAAAGTTAAGAGGCAGGACATTAAATCAAATATTTCATTCTGCAAATCTCAATGTTTTCTGTCATCTGCTTATTATTTATGATACCTCATGCAACAATTTCCGTGTTTTGTTGAGGGACAACTCTGCAAACTTGCATGAGTCCTCTCCCATTTGATTAGTGTTTTTTTGTAAATTTTGTATTTAAAACTTCCATTAAACCGGTTTGATAAATATATGCACATTCTAATAAGCAAGGCATTACAGTATCCCAATATGTAACAGGACAATTAATATACATTTCAACATGGACAATGCATTTATTTAACCTAACCATTTGAGAAAACAATAATTACTTTTAACTCTATAAACCTTCACACAAGGAAGCAAACTCATGTGTAATCAAGGTAACCCAACTAAACTTGGAAACAAATAGTACAACAAACTATAGTTGATTGGACACATGCAAACCAATACTTTATTTTCATATCTGTTACATGTAAAATTTACGTATATATATTTAAGTTTAATAAACAACATTAACAGTTTCAGTCCATTTAAACATTTCACAAAGGCAAGTTAATGTTATGTTTTGTGAATTCACACAAGCAACCTACTGATTGGGTGATGTGTATATTGCCTTTCAATACAAACTGAAACAAGTACAAACATAAAACAGCAAATACTGAACAAAACAAAATCAGCTGATCAAATCACATCATAACTGGATATGGCATAACAAAAAACAAATGAAAAATGAGATCCTACGATAACAGAAATACTATCACAAAAGCACAACACAATCCAAAGAATGAAAATGGCTTTTTGAGTAAAGCTGTGTTTGTATCATTGAAAAAATCGATACTTCGAGAGCTCTGTATCATTGAAAAAATCGATACTTAGAGAGCTCTGTATCTTTGAAAAAATCGATACTTAGAGAGCTCTGTATCTTTGAAAAAATCGATACTTAGAGAGCTCTGTGTCTTTGAAAAAATCGATACTTAGAGACCTCTGTATCTTTGAAAAAAATCGATACTTAGAGACCTCGGTATCTTTGAATAAATCGATACTTAGAGAACTCTGTATCTTTGAATAAATCGAAACTTATAGATCTCTGTATCTCCATTCAGTGTTGATATAATGAGTAAATGAAAATAAATAGGTGTGATGTTTAGGTAAATGAGCATTTCATGGAACATAGTTCATGAATAGATACTTTGAGACAAACTGTATGGATACAAAACAAAAGTAACATTGGCACACACTGACGAATCACAAATCACAAATGAACATCACCTGTGTAAACATAACTAAAACACTTGTACAAAGTGCTAGGTTGATTGAATGTGGAGAACAAAAAAAGATCAGAACTTTCCCAACGCAAACACTACCTTAAGACAAGCATGGTTTAGCGTCACTGCCTTCTTAAACATGTGGAGTCCCTTTGAACTTGAATTTGGCACTATACGACCTTCTTTCCGATTCGTGTCTTTTTAAAACCCAAACCAACCAATGTCACTATCTTTAGGTTTATGTAAATATGTTAGTATCTATAGAACCAATCGTGTTAGTTTGGTTTATATCGTTACTGACCTCCGTCTCGGAATTATCTGCATCTGTGTACATTCACTGCAAACGAACAGTATATTTTCCTCGACTTTAAACATCTCCAGAACTAGCAGTCTATACGTCATACTTCTCTGAATGAAATATCACCTGGATTATCCTTTGACTGAGTGCTATTCTCAAGTAGGCATGCTTGCGGGCGTAGAGGAATCCGCATTTGAATTTGAAAACCCTATATAGATGTCCCGTGTCGGTATCCAATGTGTGGTTTGGACTGGTTCCAATATGAAAACGTGCTCTCGGCTGGTTCCAATATGAAAACCTATATATCGGACTGGTTCCTTTTTGAAATCAAATGTTCTCGGTCTGGTTCCAATATGAAAACCTCTGTTCTCGGACTGGTTCCGATATGAACACCTATATTCCTAGACTGGTTCCTGTGTTACAATGTTTCAATCTCCATGAGTTTGCGGACTACTGGGTCCAGTCTCTCTGACTTCTCCTGGTTCATCAGTTTCCTCATTCGTAAGTGCATCTTTCGTCTGAACTCTTTCTCCCCCTTCAGTAGCTCGCTACAAGTACAAACACATACATTCATCTAAAATACAGTTTAAAACAATGGGAAATATATGTATTAGCTTACAACAATATGTCTTAAAGATACAAATTTGATATTATAACATTTGAAACACATTTTGTTTTCTCGTACGTACAGCATTATCTAAAGACTGAACGAATATGTCGATCAAACACCGTGTACCTTACGATATGTAAACATTCTTGATATCATGTTTAACAAATTAAAGTATGGTTGGTAACACAAGTATGGTTTTCTTAATAGTGAAAATGAATGTATAGTTTGCATCCACTAATGTTCAAGAGTAAAACATACACATTGCTATAAACTTGAGAGCCAAACATTGTATAATGCACATGTAATGTCAAGACATAAACCAGCTAGCCTACTTCAACACAAACATGCATAATGCAACTCGTTTATTCTCCACAGGTAGCGTTAATAAGTTATCTAAGTAAAAACAAAATGTAAACAAAAAAAAGAGTATTAATATATGTAAACTAAGTGTTACATAAACTGGGAACTTAGCAAAACAACTTAACTGAAAAGTTCTGACAACGCAGTCTTTATATGTGTAGTCTTAATATCATGGGAGTGAACAAACAAGCACTCGCAAAACATTCAAACACAACTTCTATTTAAAGAACGATCTTTTCAAAACTACATATGCTTATACATTACAATTTGCTTAACCTGATACTGGCTTTATGCACGAACATCTTCAAAAACAGACACACAACGTTAATAACTTATATTCACATTTCTGTCCGCCACTAGCAATGAAAACCAAAGGGTTAAAACTTGACCTTATTTGACAATTGGCCGTTAGTCATGAAACTATGCTAATAAAGGTAACCAGGGTCAGGTTAGGTTGCATAATACTTACCTTGATTATTTTTCTAAGTATACTGTGAAAGCATGTAAGAATAAACATAGGGGAGAAAGGGCTAGGTTAGTAAATACTGGTATATAATATAAATAGCATTTCAATTACAGAACAAGTAGAGTTGTATAGTTTGGGAATATTGACCTGACACTCTTGAATAAACTTAATGGATCAATGAATTTCAAAATAGGTGTTAAATGTGTACCATGTGTGCATGAGTTATATTACTTAAGGGTCGGCGTGGCGCAGTGGGTTGCACGTCTGACTCGTTATGTGGAGGTCGTGGGTTCGAGCCCCATGAAAGGCCCCTCGTTGTTTCATTGAGCAAGAAACGTTACCCTTATTGTTTAGTACTGGTTGGTTCCAGGAACGGATTCGAGCGTGTGTTCACAATCGAACTAAAATAAATTGAGGGCCTTATGGAAGATTGACTTAAATGTCAATTAAGCTCCATCGTTAAATATCGTCAAAACCAAAAAACAACATATAATTCAGATATATATAATATTCAAGAGTGTCAAGTCAATGTTCACAAACTATACATGTATTGAATTAAATAGCATTCCAAGTATGCAAATAGTGCACCACTTAAGTTATAGGTTATATTTGTTTTCATCGTCGGAAACCCCAGATAAGCTATTACGCGGCTATCATTGTGTTGTTGTTTTTAATTATAAAGTGTAAAAGAAGAAAGTACCGTGGCTTCCGATGATAACTTGTTAGTTTATTAGATTCAAGTGCAAGGTTAATATGATAGGTATATTAAACATGTGAGTTATTGTAACCAGAGCTAGTTGAAACACAAAAACAACACAGTTAACTAAACCTGTTTATTCATGGGATTACACATATTAGAGTCTGCCAACAGGAGCCTAATACGACCCACCTACCCAATGTACATGTTACTAGAGTTTGTACTAACACGCATTATAGGATGTATATAACATTAGTAAAGGAGACATCAATGTTGTAAACCATGCGTTGTTAAATATTATATCTAGAAACAATGGTGAAGTATTACTGTGTAGTATTAGTATGGGTATAATAGTTGGAAGGGAATAAAAAGACAATGTTAAATATAGAAGTCATTGTTAGACGTGTGGGTTATTATAGTCACAAGGTCAAATGTTAAAGGTCAACTCTGTTTCCAACTTACCCAAGGTCAACCTCCCCGTCGCCATCAGCATCTAGTCTGGTCATCACTTCATCTAACTGGTCTTCTGTCAGTGGGGCGTTGTAAGACTGAAAATAACATCCCATTGTCTCATAGTTTCATTGTTAAAGCTTTGAAAGAAAATGTCAAGTTATTGCAGATTTTCTCATAGTTTCATTGTTAAAGCTTAGAAGGAAAATGTCAAGTTATTGCAGATTTTCTCATAGTTTCATTGTTAAAGCTAAGAAGGAAAATGTCAAGTTATTGCAGATTTTCTCATAGTTTCATTGTTAAAGCTTAGAAGGAAACTGTCAAGTTATTGCAGATTTTCTCATAGTTTCATTGTTAAAGCTTAGAAGTGTTTACCTAAGCATTGCCATTGTCGGCTGTGTTTTTTTCTTCAACAAACCACCTAATAAACATTGGTACAGACAAGTGTTTTCTTCCCATGACAGAGTTTGTTCATATTTAAAAACCATGTTCCTTGAGAAAACAGTTGCTTAGTGATAGTATCCGTGATATGCATATTTGACCTTGACCTCTAAATAGTATTGACATGTAACACAGCACTTACATTTTTACAAACAGTATTAACAGTGATTAACATTAAGAGCATAATATTATAACGTTATAGAACTATAAAGTATTGTAAACTATTGTATAACGTCTTTTGAAAAACGACAACGTATCTTGTTAATTATAACGATATACATGTATTTTAAACTATAAAGCGTCTCTTGTAAACTGTATAACGTCTCTTGTAAACTATATAACGTCTCTTGTAAACTATATATAGTCTCTTGTAAACTATATATAGTCTCTTGTACACTATATAACGTCTCTTGTAAACTATCTAACGTCTCGTGTAAACTATATAACGTCTATTGTAAACTATATAAAGTCTCTTGTAAACTATATAACGTCTCTTGTAAACTATCTAACGTCTCGTGTAAACTATATAACGTCTATTGTAAACTATATAAAGTCT
>ENA-OREC01001869-OREC01001869.1-marine-metagenome-genome-assembly--contig:-NODE-1869-length-11132-cov-15.043600_pt1 | contig 11132 bp, 2 predicted proteins | sample MGYA00248626_ERZ508543 | MGnify/ENA primary metagenome ERZ508543 (study PRJEB26211, sample SAMN05518279) | marine metagenome | isolation source: Puget Sound, Washington, USA | host: Bankia setacea... | reverse complement strand
ATCAATTAGTGATAGGGTTTGATGTTGTTTTTATACTTATACATCAATTAGTGATAGGGTTTGATGTTGTTTTTATATTTATACATGTAGCAGTTTTATGTATAGGGATAGGGTTATAACACAGGCATCTTGTGACATAAAACTTCAAATGGTGTTTTAGAGACAAAAGCTTCAATGAGTTTGATAATTGCCTTTGAACATAATGTGGAAGACTGTAGTACTTCGATGACGTTTTGTTAAAAAGTGTAGACAAAAATCTGTCATCTCTAATATACAACTAGTCTAATAGTACATGATTTCAATGAACTGAATGTTTATACAACATTGTAATATAACACAACTGAGGGTATATAGAGCCAAATATGTAAGACAATTTAATGTTTATTCTACAGAAATCAAAGAATTATAATTGTTCTCCTATGATTCATGACATATAGTTAACTCACCTTTAGACTTGTGTTTTTGCCTGCAGTTGTTAACCATTCCAGTATCGATGGCAACCTTTTCATCCTCTTCATCATCTGCGTTATAGTTTATCATTATCTGTTCTTGTAATTCCTCAGTATCAGACTCACCACACTTTCCACTAATTTCACATTTTCCACAATTCTCTTGTTTTTCACTTTGTTTCACTAAATCCTTCTGTCTTTGCACGATGTGACTTTCTAGTGGCACTTTACCATCATCTAAATGTTCCGAGGTACTTCTGAACTCTTTCGAATTTGATTGAACAGTTTTTTGGCTTTCAGAATCACTGCTTTGTTCACTGACTACTGGAGACTCTATATACTCTTGCTGTGATTCACAAACTCCATTATTGTCGTTGCACTTTTGGTTGCTTTTATTTGTATAACCCATACTGTCACCTGCCTTGCAAACCTGTAGAAGACCTGTTGATACAATGCTAACATTTTCTTTAATTTCCTTGAGTACTGAAGAAGTGACATCAGTTTCTTGCGTCAGTTTACCTGAGGTTTCATAACTAACTTTATTGATTTGTTGCGTACTATGTGTTTTACTGGTCCCAGCTGGCGTTTCTAGCCTACCCACAACAGCTGTCATCATCTCTACTAGTCGTTCTCCTTCGTTTCTACTATAACAGTTCAATGACTCACAATTTTCAGTTTCTATTTGCCTACTCGTACTTTTTCTTCCACAAGCACTTGCTGAACTACCCGGGCTTGATTCAATGCCCTCACCATTACTTTTTTCATTCAATAAGTTTTCTTGCACTGACTTTTCTGACATTTTTGAATTTTTCATTTCCATAGCAACCATGGACTGTACAGAAGGAGTCTCAACATCAATGGCACTGTCAGGAGGAGAGTCTGGAGTCACCACCTTCATACTTATTTTTTCTAAAAGTGTATCTATTTTTAGATCCGAGTCAGAAAGTAGGTCATCTATATTTAGATCATTGTCTCGGTGTGGTTTACTTTGAGTTGTGATAGGTAGACTGTATTGAAGCCTATGACGTCCTGTAGGTGAGGCTGACTTACTCATCCATCGCCGTGACAACAAATCATTTCCTCTGCTACTAATAACTGTTCCATTTTCGGACCCATTCAGTTTTCGTTGAATGATAATTCTCTGTTTTTTACGATTTCTACTTCTTTCCTTGCTTTTCTCTATCATATAATCTTGCAGAGTCTGTTCATTATCGGTACCACTGTCATATTGCACTAACTCCTTTTGTCTGTATTTCCTGAGAGGAGATGACCTTTCATTCAACAACTTATTTAAATTCTGGGAGTTCAATCGCAGCCTTTGTGACACTGACAGAACTGATCCGCTACAGTCTGAGGGTTCTAGCGAGGTTATACAATCTCTCGTAGGCGATCTATGTTGAAAATAATGCCCTACTTCACGATCCCAATTTGTTAGATGACGCCCAGGTGGAGATTCGTCCATGCTCCAAGAATTCATACGATAGGCGTCATCTGAAACCTCTACTTCATCATTAAACCTCACTTGTGGTTTATTGTTAAAAAGTCTACGCCCCGCGTCTCTGGCTTCTAACCGCCGCCGGAAAGCATGGGGATATTTTTTGTAAAGTTCTTGATAAAAGTCTGTTTGAAGGCGAGGATGAGAAGAGTGTAAATCTACCTCCATCGTGAGATCTCCATATGACCTGTGCACCTATAAATAGAAACAGAAACAATTAACAATCAAATAAGATCACACTAATTTAAAATAGCAACAAAAGCAGATAAAACATACCGTACTTTAAATATTATACTAAAAATCAAAACAAAAACAAACAAAAACTTAGTCAATAAGTATCACTGACTGTGGTGAGTGGTTTTGTGCTCGATAATGTTTTAACAAAAGAATATGTAGAAACCAAACATAAAAGTCCATGAATTTAAAACATCAACATTTCTAAGACGATCATGTATGCCAAGTGATCAATGTGGAATATATAGGCAATAGATCGACGACAAATACAATGAACATCTCCTCTATCAGACTAAGTGTCAGCTTCTCTTCAATATCTTATAGCAATGCAATGTTCCTATCTGGTCAACATTCCAAACCTTTACTATTATCAACTGTTGAAAACGAGAGGGTTCTAGAAACAGAAAGTCTCAGCCTTGGAGCATTCACACCTTGAATTAAAAACACAAACTGAAAATCACAAAATAACACTGCTGAAAACGCTGCAATATAGAAACATTTAAACCTCTAAAAATATGTATATTGTCAGTCTCCATAATGATAAAAGCTATGAATGGCCATGAGGTAACTTTACCCACTTCTTTGTTTCATTCTATATTTTATTGGTTTCAAGTGGGTTTATACAATCTTCAATAATTAAGACTTTTACAATCACTTAAAGCTGTCAGATCTGCTAATGTGAAAAGATTCCTATGGATGGGGAACTACTTTGTTGCTTTTGTTGGTCATCAATCCAGATCAAAAATTTGTTTTAACAGAAATTTCCACGGTATATTAGAAAAAAATGTTCATTAGTTAAGTCCCTAAATTTCTAGTGATTGTCAGATTTGAGTTAAACTATATAGTCTTTAACAATTTATAAAGACAATGTTGATCCAGGAAGCAGAAATTATAATTATGCTGTAAATAATATTTAACACAGTTAAATTCACTTTCATTGAACCTGCTGGAATTAAGACCAGTCCATCATTCAGATGAACCCTTCTTCTTTGACAGTTCTTATTGTGTATTTCAGCTACTCCATATACATTGTAATACCTTTCACATAACGGTCATACAAACATGAGTTAGTGGTGTGAGTGTCACTGATCTATACAGCGGACTACATTAGTTGTCAGTAAGTGTTGGATAAGTAGGCTGTCTTTCTTACATACTAAAACAGGTTGTGTATATTTATATGATCCTGTATATGAATGGTGTACAGAATACCGTGTTCACTTTACTTGAGGGACACAGATTTTCCTGGATTTCGGGGGTCATCTTAAACATGAACTCAGTTGTCCCCCTTCCTGTGGTGAGCCTTCTCTTTGTAAGTAAAGAAGTCAATCTTGCAGTCACCTGGGTTCCAGTAAATGTTTGAATGATACAGTGATCAGCATGTTCATTATACTTAACTGACAAATCTAAACAGTCACACTACATCCTAGACCACTTGAGAAACCATAAAATTGTATTGAAGATTCAGTCTAATAAATTGTTTACATTTCTGCTTAAGACAAACATATACTAGAGCCCCTGGCGAGGAACAAAAGTACATCCAATCCTTGGTACATGTATGTTCAACAATACTAAATATATACTGCATGTATAGAATAAGGACCAATTAACCATAATTAGTCCAATTAATAGATTACAACAAGGCCATCCACTCTACACTTAATGTGAAGTGTCATGTTTTGTATACACCAGAAAACCATGTGTCTTTGATGTATGTAGAGGAAACCATATTATAGTAACCATCTAACCTATGTGTTGTGGATCTATATTTGTTGTACACAGCATCTTCTGAAAACCATGTATCTCTGTTGTAAGTACAGAACAATGGCAGATAACCTTATAACAAAGCATGCATTTTAATGATCCTGGTTTTGTGTTGTGAGGCGAAGTTCTTATTCACATACATATGTAGGAGGGCCGAAACAAAACACATGCACTTATTAATTTGTATAGACTTGGCTTAATCAATTAACAGAAACCTTGTAAAACCATGTATATATACATTGCCAGATACATTCAAAGGGTAAAAGCAACATTGTTCTAAGTGGTATTGAATACAACAAGCAGATAGAACCCTTTCACATTCACTGTGCATACAAACCAGATATGTACCTATGATGTTAACGGTTCCTCAGAGTGACATGGCTGAGGATACATGCTAGAATATATATGGTTAGTTTATACTAATTTGTTTTAGTTCGATTGTGAAACAAGCAATTATTTGCTTATGTAAATCACGCTCGAATCCGTTCCTGGAACCAACCAGTACTATGCAAGGAGAGTAAAGTTTCTTGCTCAAGGAAACAGCGGGGGCCTTTGATGGGGCTCGAACTCACGACTGACAGGTATCCACCGATCACGAGTCAGACGCGCTATCCACTGCACCACGCCGCCTCTAAAATATATATGGTTGAACACAACACAATGTTAACTACATGTATATATAAATTATGTTAGGCAGTTAAAGCTTTCCCTTCAACCCTTAACATGTATATAAAAGTCTTTAACATTAAGACATATCCCAGCTAGTACATGACTTACTAAAAATAAACAAGAACTATCACTGAAGGTAATAAATACCTCACACTACCTCTTGTTTGAAAACAGGCTTTTATATTAAGTAGTATAAATTATTAGAGTTTTCTTCTTAAGCTTTAAAAACACAACACAAAATAATCTAATTTTCTTATTTAATATTGATATTTTCGTTAAGCACTGTCATATATCAAGCCAGTTTAATTACAGTATACTGTAACTGTTTGCCCAAGCTGAATGGTTTTGACAAGATTTGACATTTGGTTGCCTTATCTCAGCACCTTTTCAGTTAAAATTCACAGTTAACAAGGTAAACCGTATAGAAACATTCCTCACAAGGTAATATTGGAAAACTGGTTGAAAACTGTTAATAAACAAAACAAAATTGAAATTGCCCATTTTTTCTCATTGAATATATTCCAATATAGCCCCTGCCAAACAAGGTCTATAGAACTGTATACAACACATGTGGAAATGACGTACTTATATGTTTGATATACTGCTGTATCTGGTTAATTTAAGGTACATTTTATTATAGTATTCATGGCATTCCAACATGTTGTTTTCTGAATCGAGTCTGCTTAATTAAGTATTCATTGGATTCTCTCACACTAAAAGCACACCACTCTAAGGTATTCCGTTATCTCCGTGGCAATATGGTCTCCAAAGATTATACAACTATTCTACCAATTCAGGTTATGTATTCAAACAGCATTAACTGACAAACTGTACCAAACATAATAATACTTCACATAAGTTAACAGCCACACGTCAAAGGCAAAAAGAATAACAAAAATCCACTTACTTACAGTGCTGAGTTAGTCTTAAACTGTTGCCAAATATTAACATAAGTCCTCCATTTCAAAAGTATACAACTTAATTTTAGCTTGTACCACCGTTTAAATAAGTCATAATTTGCTTAAGGGATTTTAGCACGAAAACATATTGCCTATAATTTTTTAAACAATTTGAATGCAAATAACTTCAACAGCTGCCAACCAAGCCTTAGATGTAACCAATACAGAAGTAAATCACTTAACAAAATTCTACTTTTCAAATCCTCCCTTCATGATCAAATATCGAATTTGATTGGTCAATTAATTTGTAAAGAGAAAACTTCAATCCGACATAAATCAAATTGGCAACTAATATTTATCAAGCCAATAAAGAGCTGCAGCACTCTTCAGGCGCTCTTATCAAAACAACCAAATTTCCTGCTAAATAGAAAGGAAATTATTTGTCAAACAACGTTCCTAACATTCTTTTCACGCACACAGATTGTTAAGAAACCTATATGTCAACAATTGGAGTAATGATTGCGCAACCTTGTTGAAACATACTTAAGCATCAAGGTTTGATATGAGAAGACTGGAGTGTTAAAACAACAATGTTTAAGTGCCATCACCACTCTGAAAGGTGTTCCACAACATTGATTTAAATTGTTTTCTTTTTTCCAGCAATGCAAACCTCAGCAGTTTTAAAAAACTTTGGTATAGGTTATCGTTATTTCAAACTACCGTCAATCAAATATTAGCACATATATATACATACAAGACATTCACAGAAGACAAGACAAGATGTTTTATTATATACATGTACTGCGTAACTTAGTAATGTGCTTACAGTATTGTCTGGATATGTGTACCTATCTCTGGTTATTATATTATAAATCATTTAAAGAAGAAGAAGATTATAAATCATGGTTTAAGTTTGCTTAGTCTAAAAACTTGAAAATGATCTTAAACGTGTGTCGTAAGATTTCAATGTATCTGTTAACAGACAAGGGAGAGGATATGCATATTGTCCAATCCTTTTCTTTTTGAATACAACATTGTATTAACATAAAGAGTAGCTTAATTTTGTTTTTGTTGAATTAATTATACTTTAGCCCACCACAGGAGTCCCTGTCAACGTAAATCAAGCAGATCTAGTATTATTTAAGTTACTTTAAACTATTTACACAAAAGTCAGTTTGTTTTTCAGTGCCACTTACACCAACAAACTACCAGTAATAATTGATCGTTAGATGTATAGAGCATTCTCTAGTAATAAAGTAAATATAGCTGATTAAAGTCACTAGAGCAGACTGTAATGTAACAGGTAGGAGACATGTAGTTGCACATATATTTTGACAGTGTTAAAAACTTTCTATTCTTTCCACAGTAAGTTATCAATATTTTGTACTGTTTGCCATCAAATCATTGCAATCTTTGCTATAATTCATGAAAAATCCAAAACAGTTTACACAAAATACTATACACACATTAAAACCGTTGACAAAGGAAAGATAATTGGTTAGAAGCAATGGTGTTGAACATGTTGTACTTAGATACAGCATTAACAACTCTCATTGACTTATATGTATAGTGATGATGTTCTATACTGACATTTTTAATCTTTCAGTCTGTTTAACAGTTTTTGTTCAGAAAGTGTATAAGGCTAAATTATACATTGCATCTCAGGCTCTGTGGTGGTTTAAAAGAGGTTTAACCCAAAACTAGTCAAAAGGAATAAGTTACAATATAAATAAGGGGTCAACTAAATTCTCATTCTATGCTTGACCACAACAAATACTTTTCCATATTCAGTATCATATATCAGCTACAGACAGCAAAGGCTACATTTCCCCCTCCTCATACCTAATAAGTGTCTAATTTGTACCTGCTGACAAACAATTAACATTCCTAGGTTAATTAGCCTTCACCTAATTGAACGTTATTGATAAGCATATCTCTAATCCTTTAATCCATCCCCCTCTCATTATCAGCTGAGTTAAGCCCTTAGTGTTTTGATATGCAGCTTAATCCAATTAGTCTATTTCCCATGTTAATACCACTTTCAATTTTTGACTTTCATTGAGTCACGTCGAATATCTTATAATTAAGTCAGAAGTTGAATTGAAAAGTCAAAAGGTCATTTAAGTTGATACAGCAGGATTTGTTCGTTTTTTTATCCCTTTTATTATGGTCAAATAAGGGGCCTGGGTGGCTCAGTGGTTAGTATGTTGTCATATTAACGTCATACATGTACTTGTAATAGGGTAAGACTGATACAATTAAGGGTCAGAGTTTCTTTCGATTGTATTGCAGAATTAACTCTGGATTATATCAAGTAAACACAATTAAAATCAGTACTACCGCCTCCTCGATATCCTAGTGGTAGAGTGCTGGCTTCGAGTGAGGGAGGTCCCGGGTTCAATCCCCAGTCAAGGACCGCGTCATACCAAAGACATTATAAAAATGGTACCAGTAGTTCCCTTGTTTGGCACTGAACATTAAAAAGGGAAATACTGGCTCTTTCTCAAGAATTAAGATAGGAAAAAAATTGTAATGGATAAAATCTGGGATAGAAAACCCTTCGAAGTCCGAGGTCATTGGCCGTTGTGGCGGGGGATGAAAAAACCGAATGACCATGCAGAACCGACAAAAGTAGAATGCTAAAAAAAATATTTAAATTTTTTAAATTAGTACTTATATTGAAACATTGTTAATAACTGTTTACTAAAACTATGAGTCAAATCCGGACCAGGATTATCTTCCTTCATGCACATCCTCAGGCTGTTATGCTACAGCTGTGTAAAGTTTCATCAGTATCCGTTTATCAGGTTAACAGGAGTTTCGCTTAAGAGAAATATGGACAGACGGACGGACAGACAGAAAGGGCGACCCCAATATAAACATATCCAAGTAACTGTTTAGCAGGGAGTATAATTAAATATATAGCTTAATAACTTACATGTAGTAGACACCAAACCGTTCTATTAGTCTTCATGCCCAAAAGTATTCATTTAAAGGCAATTCAGTTTATAAAACGAACTGGTAAAAGCCTGTAGAAAATCATCTGTGTACAAACCCTAGGCAAACATAATCTTCTCACAAAATATGCAAAAGAATTTCACAGCTCAAACTATTTCTAAAAGGTGAATACCTCCTTAAAGATCTTCCCATGTACATGCCAGGGCAATTTAAATACTCAACAGCGGTATATGTTCTGTAAATATTTACTTTATTTATAGGTCGTACCATTGTCGACTTTTATCTATAAGGTTTATGGTAGTCTGGGACAGGTATCATGAGGTATGGCAGCCATTTTTATCTGTTTTCAAACAAGACCACATGATAACACTCAGATATCAATAACCTGCCAAAAACTTTTATATTCCTCTACAAAGATGCTTTTTCAGGCCTCCACTTTAAATCTGTATAACAGGCCCGCAGATCTTATATCCATACTTGCTCAAGTTGCTGACATAAAGGGAATATTTTCAGTTAAAGACTTGTAAATATAGGTCAAAGGCCCACAATAGATACCTACTTTAAATACACATGAAGTGGCAAAGTTGCTAAAACAGTATACTTGTGAGCCATCAGGGTTTTTTTATTCGGTCTTTTTCAGATTTACGTAGATCTATACATGCAAACTGTTTATCTTTTCATAAATTTGTTTTAAAGCCCTTCAATAGTGTGCCACCCATTGATAACTTCCAGCATTCCGAGGGTTAATCTGACTTGTTAAAAAATTGAATATTTAAATAAGAAAAAAGAAATTAAAATATGAATGTTATAAATTCACAATTCAGAAATGTTGTATATGTATTGAAATATTGATATACATGTATTCTTACCATAACATTGTTTTGAAAAGATTATACGTTCATAGGATTACCGTAACTGTCTTGTAATTCAATATTTGTGATAGTACATGTATATACATACTGTTTTAATTAGTTGTAAAAATCTTTGATGATGACGCCATAAGCCTGAGCCGTTTAAACAATTTTCGACTTTTAAAACTGTACTTTCACAAATATCAAAGATGACATGAAAGTTTATGAACCCTTTTCTTCTACACTCTACCCATGTCTCTTTATTGTAAATTTCTGTTGGTTTCGAGCCGATATCTAGCAATTTGTTTACATGGTCTGGCATCATTTTTTGGGTGACAGTATAAAACAATACATGAACTTGAAAGTTGAAAATCTTGTTGTGCAATGTCCAATAAAAAATCCACTTTACAAAGTTATAAACGCTAAACTTGTAACTACATCAGGATGAAATGGCTACACACAGTAACTGATTTAGGTTTGTTTTATTTTTCTCCTCCAGATCTATCATTTTGAAGGACTATCATACAGTAACAATAAATGAATGCTTTGTATTTAACTAAATAACTTCATTCATCAAGCAGATAAAACATTCAAAATAGACTGTAAGAGATCCTTCCAGTTTGATAAGTTGTGATACTTTTTTAATAAGTTAAGACTAAGTAAATGACCAGTTAATTTTCCATAGCTTCAGACAAATAAATAATTTTTCCAAAATGATGCAAGCAAGCAAACAATCTGAGTGCACACAAGTTTGCATACTTTCACAGATGATGATGTGTGTTTTCTGCAGAAGGTATAAAGCAAACAACAAACAAGATTGATCAGCAAGCAGACTTGTAATCCCTTTGCACTGTACAATGTAGGTATGAGTGGTAGAAAGGTAAACAACTATATATAATTATACATGCAGTCAGAGATTGATACAACCATTTTTCATTCAACTGATGATAATACCAGAATAAGTAGCAAAGTCAACCAATCAAAACAACCAGATAACATCACGTGATATGCAAATTGAATACTTTGATAGTTTCATGACAAGGATAGCAAAATAAATTATGTTGTCAGGATCAAACAGTTTTGATTTACTTGAAAAAGGACACTGGTATGGTGTTTATAAAAAGATTGTCTAAACAAAGTATTAACATAAAGAGAAAGGCTATGAAAACATAAACAACCTGTACAGGAATGAGAAGTGAAATCTTGATTTAAGAGTATGCACAAAAATGGGTACATGTACAACTAAAAATTAACCTGAAGAAAGTTTTTAGAAGTTATGCACGAATATAATATTTCCCTTTCACATCAAACCGTTAAAAAATAAACTTCTATTACATACCAAAGAATGAGCAGTGCTCTGACATATTTATGCACACATCATCTTAATCTATGGAAGGCATTTCAGGACATGTTGAATTTAGAGTTAAACATTTTCTTCATCATTATATCAATACTGTGTCAAGTAAAGAGTTCAAATTTGGGAGTTTAACTTCCTAAAAACATGCCAGCAATACATACCATTCTTCTATCTATAGCTGACATTGATCGAGGAGTTGATGAGAATCTTGCAGAGTTTGGCACACTATGGGGATGATACTCAACCCTGTCTACTGTCCTTCGTCTATATCGCTGTGGCGAGATGTACGCCTCCTTCCTATGCTGAATCCTTGACATTGTTGGATATGTGCTGAAAGTAAACCATTAATGAGATTCTCAAGTCTCAGTCTAACAGAGGCTATAAACACTCATTCTCAAGTCTCAGTCTAACAGAGGCTATAAACACTCATTCTCAAGTCTCAGTCTAACAGAGGCTATA
>ENA-OREC01001868-OREC01001868.1-marine-metagenome-genome-assembly--contig:-NODE-1868-length-11136-cov-13.604214_pt1 | contig 11136 bp, 1 predicted proteins | sample MGYA00248626_ERZ508543 | MGnify/ENA primary metagenome ERZ508543 (study PRJEB26211, sample SAMN05518279) | marine metagenome | isolation source: Puget Sound, Washington, USA | host: Bankia setacea... | reverse complement strand
ACAGAAACTTGTACAATTATATGTTTAAGGAAAGATAGATATATTTATGTTACTTGGCAATAGATAGAAATTTGGCGCAATCGATAGTTCCAGTCTATACAACAGCTAATTTTAGAAAAGATCTTTGGGGCGTTAATTTTTTTGAGAAGAAATAGTTGTATTCAAATAGCGTTGCATGTTGTCACAGTAACAGTAATGGACTTTTTTTCGAGTAACAACAACAACAAAATATAACCTAGATTGATATTTGTAAGATACAGTTTAGAGGGGCAGGGTGAGTGCCAGGTGGAGAGAAAGGACTATAAAAGGGCAAGATGTGTGAGCAGAAGAAATATAAGGGATACTTCTGAACCTTTTTGTACTTTACATTATTGACTTTTGTTGGCATTTTACATTGACTCACTGTGAATTATTGCAGACTTTTACGGTACTTGTGGATTGGAAAAGTGCATTAATTAGAGACTTTGTGGTAGCTCAATGGTACACGAATAGGAAAGGGTGTGTGAGGGTGTGTTATTAGGTCTTCTGTGGTACTTAAAGTGGATTGAAAAGGTGCATTTATTAGAAACATAGTGGTACATTGTAAATCACTCATACATGAAAAGTAGAGGGATGTGTTATTTGGATGATAGCAGTAAATTAAATGCATCTATAGTAATTATACGGGATGCATCTGGGACTCTGTTGATAATCCAGAACTTTGTTGATAAACCTGTTCTATGTTCATAATTGTGTTAAATAAACAAACAAAGTCTGAGTTAAAAAAAGGACCAAAAATGCATCAGGTACACCAGGAGTGAATCCCTAATTGACAAAACTACTTCGAAACAACCGAAATGATCCGAAACTGGAAATTTTACATGAGAATGAAAAGAAACCTAGAATCCACCATTCGATAGATGCATTTGAAAGTTATTGATAAACCAAATGGGAATATTCACAAATCAAGACCCGATACGCTCTCAAGAAAGGGAAAAAACAGACTGCATCATTATTTTTTTAAATCAGAAGAATATTGGAATATTTTGAACGACATTATCCCACGAATGTGTGCACAAGAAATATACGTGTGTGTTTGTGTGTGTGTAAGATTCCTAGGTTCTGAGAGGAATAAACATGTGACACTAACAAAAACCCACCACCAGATCTGGGAAAAGATTACAAATGACATTGGCAGCCAACATTTGGACTTGTGATATAGTTAGATAGATAATTACCTTCTAGGGATGCCAGTGTAGGTTTTTTTCCTGGGACAGATTCCGACCATTTCCTTCACAGACAAAAATTCGACAGTTACGAGTAATAGAGTCTGGTATATTCCGTTAGACTGTTTGTATAATATGGGTATATATATTGGGAAACAAATCCACAGTTGGCGTTATTATCGTCGTTACCTTACTATTGGTGTTATTATTATGTACAAACTTACAGACATTGTTAGAAACCTACGCTCCACTATGTAAATGTATTGGTGTTGTGGTAGTATACAAAACTTACTGATACAGCTAGAATACTACACCCCACTGTGCGAACTGTGTTTATATGGTTGACTATATTCAGGATGGGTTAGAAGTTTAATCGGACAGGAAATGTTTGTGACTAACACTACAACTGTGTGATGTGCAATTAACCTTTGAACTAATGTATATGATGAAGACTATATATGGATTTATAGCTCTTTGGCAGTGACTCGTTGGGATGTTTTGCGATAAAGCCATAGTGATGTTATGCGATTAAGAAAGTTAAAATTGTTTTGCGTTTAGGAAATTGAAAGATAGTTTGCAATTAAGAAAATGAAAGACAGTTTGCGATTCACAAAATGAAAGATAGTTTGCGATTCACAAAATGAAAGATAGTTTGCGATTCACAAAATGAAAGATAGTTTGTGAATAAGACAGTAAAAGATGTTATAGTATTCTTTTGTTTCATGTTTGTGATTAAGGGTGAAAGTGAGCCTTTATAGCAATGTGTTTGAACTACAGTATTGGTGAAGGAATATTAAGTGTGGGCGTATGTCATTATCTAGTTAGTGGCTTTATCACACACTGGATTCTCTTTAAGACATGTAAGACAGTTCAACAATGTTAGATAAATCAGAAAACAATATTTGGAAAAATTTGTTTGTTGGGAAAAAAACATGTGAATTTTATTTATATTAAAACAAAGTATTGTTGGCATGGAATCGAACTACCACACAATAGAATGGACTAATGGCAGAGTTAAGGATTGCAACACATTATAGGAACGTACTTTGAGAACTGATTAAAGGAACTTGGTGTTGTGTGTGTATGCTAACAGAGGGGGTGTTTCCATTTTGAATGCATCTTGAACATGGCCCACTTTAACCAAGTATGTTCAGTATCAGAAACAAAGAGCTATTGGAAAAAAATGTTTCTATAGTTTGAGCCATATGATTGATGCGTACACACAAGTTGAACAGTTTGATGCAGTTTATGGAATATTGTAATCCAAACTGATACTTCCCTGTTAATTCACAACTCATGGGATGGATCTAGTAATCAGTGAAGACACATTTTAACACTGCTTGATGGTATTCTATCGCGTGACTTGGGTCTTTTTGTGTTCAGGAAAATGTAACTCAGTGAATTGTACAAGTACAGCATTACTTCCCTTTGACAAGGACAAAGACATTTAACATGTTGTCATTTTTGTACTTGACCACTCTATGGTGTGACTTAGTTGTCTACTCGTGTTCAGGAAAAGATAACTCTTGAGCGAATTGTACAAAAAACAGAATTACTTCCCTTTGGCAAGGACAAGGAATACTAAATGTGTTGCCAGTGTTGAAGAAACATTTATAAAAAAATACTTGACCCCACTATACTATGTTGTGACTTAAAGTCTGATTGTGAAGGGAACATGTAACTCTTGAGTGAATTGTACAAATACACAATTACTTCCCTTTGACATGGATAAAGTGATTTAATGTGCTAGCATGTACACTGGTGGATTTCAGGGAATACAGGATGCATACCCATTATAGATAACGTTAGGGAGAGTATAACGTTGGCCCTTTCTATTGGTAGACATGAGACCTTGATTTAATGGGGCTAACAGACAGCATTTTTCGGAAATATAAAAAATAGAATACAAACTGGTGAATAAAGGAAGTAGTGGCATTGGTTACACATATAGGAATCAGTCACAATAGAGTCTTGTTTTTGAAATATTTGTGCATAGCATTGATAAAAGTCTACCGTTTTTGAAGAAAAAAGGAGTATGCATATCTGAAAAAAAAACAATAAAGAAGAAGTAATGTGTAAAGCTGAGTCCAAGACAGTTAACTCAATGCAAACAAATCAAATACCAAGACTATTCAAAAGCGAACAGTAGTGTATAAATGTATTGACAATCACACCAGATTACCTACAACAGGAAGTACTTGAACGAATGTGTTTTAATGGATTTCATGGAATCAAAAGAGATGATGGAGGAAACACATGAACTTAAATGTTTGCCAGTCGCAACAGTGGAGTTAGTGGTTGAAGAACTGTTTTATGAGCTTGTGGAAGGTCCTGTTAAATTGTGCGACAACCCTCCCTTACCAGTAGTGTGGGTTGTTAATGAAGTACAAGAAGTAGTGGGTAGCCTGGACAGTGTTGAAGCTGATATTGAACGTGGTATTGAAACAAGTGACCAGGAGTCCGATGAGCACTTTAGAAAATCGTTTGATGACTTGTTGAAAGAGGTGTCTGAATTCGCTGACAATATAGAAGAGAGAAAATATAATGATGATGATCACAATGCATGCGATTGTATTAATGATACTTCAAACAAACTTGAAAGTGTTAGTAATATAGAGCTTGATAAAGAAGGGAACGTGAATGTGGGCAATGCGGTTGATAACACAAACAGTTTCGACTCTGGGGTGACAATTGAAAGGTGCCACCATCCAGGTATAACTGTGCAGATTGATGAGAATGATTGTGATGTAGAGGAAAGCCAATCTGTTGCAATCAACGAGCTGAGAAATCAGTTGAATGAGTTTTTGTCTGTGGCACAGGAGAATAAGAGCCTGAAGGCAAGTTTAGCATCATCTGTTGACGAGATGGATATGGAAAACATTGTTATAGCACAGAACTATGAGTCGGTTTGTTTCACTGATTCAGAGTCGATGGACACAAGTACAGATATGCTAAGTTTGAACTTTGACAGTCTATCTGATGACGTGTTTGAAGTAGAAACCAATGGTAAATCAGCATATCCAAGAGCGAGGTCAACAGTACCTAGTCATATAAACAGATTTCTTGATAGAACTCTTGCCCCACAAAGTGACAGTCTGTCAAGTGAAATTGAAGCCATTGTTAACAGTTATAAAACAGGCTTCCTTTCAGAAAGGTATGACATTGAAGGTTTTGAGCCAATTAGTGCCGGATCTTATCCAGACACTCCGCCCACTGCAGTTGACACTGACGAGTTTGAACCTAAATCAGGGACGCCTCTTGCTCCATTAAGTGGTAACTTCAAAGCCAGACAGGGGATGTTTTCTTCCGATGACAGTTCTGCTGGTAAAGAATCCTGGACTACTGGCTCGATTTTAAGCTCTGTGTCACTGGACAGTGGAAGCTATTATACTGGTATTGGTGTAGATCTGAGTGAAGAGAGTGACATAGAAAGACATGAACAATTTATCTTAATGGATACAAAACCTTGTATCCGAAGAAGTATTTCATTGAATGGTGGCTTTTATAAAGGTGGAAGCGACAAAGTTGCTATAGGTAGAAGAGCTGAAAGTATGAATGTCATTTACGAAGGACAAGGTACGGATGCAACTGTTGAAATGGCAAATGCAGAAGATGATGCAGTTGAAGATGAGATCTGTGTTCAAACTGATGTTGAGGATACAGAAAGTGAGCAGCAGAACAACAGGCTTAGTATGGACCTGGAGCCTCTCTACAGCGAGTTTATGCAAACTTACTTGGAAATTGAGTCAGGCAGTGGACCAACTTTACAACCGATAGATGTTGATGATTTCGACAATGTCCATATACTGCAGGATGATATGAACAATGCAGTTGATGAATTGAATACCAACAGTCTGGATGTGTGTAATGACACTGAAAATACAGACATAACGGATGAATCAGCCATATCTAAAGCTATTGAAGAAGAACATGATCAATTGGTTGACCATTCTGATGTTGCAGTTATTCCCAAAGAGAATGAAGCAGACACACACAGTGCAACACATGATGAACAAAGTAGTGGGTTTGATACAAATAGCGCTTTAAACTCTGAAAACAACGGATCAGATATTACAGAGGAATGTAAAACAGGAAATGAAGACGGGACAGTAAAACATCTTGAACTAGGAGACAATGCTAGTACTCTTGATAACAATTATACGAGTAATGTCGTTAGTCCAATAGTGTTCCTAGATAGTGCAATTCAAGTTGAAGAAGTGTGCAATGAAGATGCTGGTGTAGAAGAACTTGCTGTAAATGAAGAAGAAACTGCAGTTATTTCCCTTGACAGTGCTGTTATGACAGATAAGAAGTTGGAGATTTGTCTAGAGAACACAGCTGTTTACAAAGATCACGCCGAAATATCTAGATGTTCAGGAATTATAACCAGTGATAGAACTGAATTTTCAAATACCAAAGCTATTATAACGTTGGACTGTGCAGAGGTGACATCAGACAGGTCCGTGTTTCATGACGATAAAACCGTGGTATCGTTTGACAAAATTATGATAAAGGATTGTATTACTAAAGAACAGCAAGAAGACATTATAGACACAGAAGATGGGAAAACAAATACAATCAGCATAGACAATACTGATACAAATGTATTAGATACTTCAAATGTAATTGAACCAAATACAAATGATGAAGATGAATGCACTAACGAACTTGATTCAGATTCAAAAGGAGAAACACCAATCATACACCCAATAGAAGTAGATGTGATTATACTGGACCCTTATACAAAGACGAGAGAAATTGAAACAAAGAACGTTGATACAGGTAACAGATCTAAGGACAGTAACCCAACTGATCAAATGGAGCTAAATGTAGATGTCTTAAAAAATAAACACTTCGATAAAGATAAGACTATAGTTACTGAATCAAGTATAGATGAAACAAACACTCAGCGCAAAGAATCTGACAAAATGATAACTGACAACACTGCTATAGTTGTTTCGGAATCATCAATCATAAGAATAGAGGATGACAATATGGAAGAACAAGAAGAATCTAACACTGAAGAAGAAATCAAATATTATATAAAAACTGAAGTTGAGAATTTAAATACCACTGTAACTCAAACAACTGTTATCCTTGATAATTTATTTGAAGATACACATTTAAATAGTCCTTCTGGTTCGGAAAAAAATGAATCAACACGTAACCTGAAAGTTGAAAATGACGCTGGACAAAATAAGACAGATGGTATAACGAAAAGTAGCAATGACGTGTTGAGTATTGAACATCAGCATCAGCCATCTATTCACACATCTATGAATATCACAATGCCTGATGAAGATATTTTTGAGGACTACGCTGATGTGTTTGAGTTGAATCTAGCAACAATAGAAGAGGGTGACGAGGAAGGTATATACCAGAACGAACATGAACTTAATGACACAACAGAAACTGCTGTATTCAAACAAATGAAGGCAACTGACGGTTTGATTCACAAATCATGCTCCACCATCTTCGAAGAACAAGGTTCAATTGAATACGACAGTACAGAAGAAGAAAATGTGGAAACGAAAGATGACACAGTTGCTAGTGATAATGATGAAATTCTCACATTTGATACCATTTTGTATACTGATACAGTGGTTGACAGTATATGTAGTGAAGTATTTAAGGAAGTAGTTATAAGTGAAATTGTCGAGGACGACCCTCACTCTGGAACACTAGAATTTAAAGGTACATCTGTGAAAACTGAATCTAATGAAGTGGATACAAATAGTTTAGACATCAATCATAAAGAAGATTGTGGTGTTGAAATTGACATTGCTGACAAAGCTGATGATGGACAAATCGAAGAAGCTCCTTTAGCACACATGTATAAAGAAACTGCAACTTGTGCAACAACTGAACTCTTGAACTCATATCCGAAAACCAAAACGAATGAGTGTATAAACACTGATTATGAGAAAGAAAATAAAGATGATGTGGATAGTATACATTCTAGCGAAGAACAAGCATTGATTTGTGTGGAAGAAAGTCAAAGCTATTTGGAACAAGAACAGCCAGTTCAAGTTGTTTCTATAACAAACATGTCGGAAGTGGAGGGTACAATAATAAACAAGGAAGATCCTTGCTTACCGAAAACCTCCGCAAATCAAGTTGCTAACAGTGACAGTGCAACAGTTGAGGATGTATTGGTTAAAAATGCTAATTTGTCATATATATCAATTCAACAACCTTTTGTTAATGAGGTTGATAATTTTGATATAGATCTTGGAGAATGTGGTGACCAAGAGGTTAACTTATGTGAGATTGAAAGTGGTACAACAGTTGAAGAACTCATTTCTGACACTGACATTGTATTCAACAACTTAGAAATGACAGATGCAGTTATTGAAAGTGAGTATTTAGTAACAGCAAATCAAAATGAAATTCAAAGAGAACAGTTGGTGGTGGAACAAGCAGGTGGTGATGAAGTAGAGCCTGCACAACTATGTGATGGTGCGCAAGTTTACGATACTGTACTTCAAAGTGAACCTGGCTCAGAAGTGCTTGGAGTTGCTGAAACACACTCATCTGCAGTAACGGTCAGTGTCGACAGTGAAGGAATAGGCATTGAATATGTGTTAGTTGAAAAAGAACCAGTCATAGAGCTAGTGGATGTTTCAATAGAGTATGTTGATACCATAGACCTAGAGTATAAAATAATAGATGCTAATGTAAGTCTTGAACATGTTGTTACTTTGGAAGAAATAGCAATTGAAAATGACATACTTAGCAAGGTTAGAGAATGTAAAGACAACGTAGAAGAACACATTGCCAGGGAATTAATTAATGTTTCACATCTGGAAGACTCTTCTGTGATAATTGAGGCACTGACGAATCTTGAACAGGCTATAATAAAGTGTGAGGAAAAAATCTACTCTACCGACATAAATGTTACTGAACAAACCGAAACAATTACTGTCAATGAATCAAACAAACTAGTTGCAGCTGAACATGTTTCAAATTCCTCACACGCGAACGAAGATGAATCAGTGAATACTAGAACACAGCGTAAACAGGGTGATACAGACTTGTCCTTGAGATTGGAATCAGAAATAACTTGCAGACCAGACTATGTTGATTATACAAGCTGTGAAGATTCATGCATAGAGAGTGATGGCGACTCTGACTCAGATCGAATGTTAGACTACCTCATTTCACAAGATACAAGTCATGGGCAACCCAAAGAATGTCCAGAAGCTTTATTTATGACCAGAGATAAACACATGAATGTTGAAGATGCCAATTGTTCAGAACAAGTGAGGGAAAAAGTAGTGTCTTCACAAATCGATGTATGTTCAAATAAGCATACAGATGACAAACTAGTTACAGACGTTGATTTAAAAACAGATGAAATGATTGCTGATAGTCCCACTTTGCCAACTGATGGTACGTCACTTATTAAGGAATATCATACTATAACAGATACAACAAATGATGACCTTGTTGTTGATATAAGTAACATAGACAGACCAGATTTATCGATGGCCAGTAAGTCAGAGAAAATTACAAGTGGAAACTCCCTGCCCAAAGAACCTGTTCCCGAACAAGATGTTAGCTCAGAAATTTATTTAGAGGTATATGATACTGATGTGGTATCGAAAAGCGGCAAAGAGACGGATAATCAGATTGAATCTAAGAAAGACATATTAGCTACCATGGCAGAAGATATATTGACAGACCTTAATGAGGTATTGGATAACAATCTTAGTGACGTGAGTATGTCATCTGAAATTACGGCAAATCATTCAAACTTAAAGGAGTATGGATATGTTGCTGATAAAACGAATGTTGTTTCTAACTTGGGTACAGAGCAATCAAAACATAAAGTACATACTGCTAAAGATCTACACAGCGGGAATGAACTAGAAACGGCACATGTAGATCAGAAGATTGTTAAGTCAGAATCGATTAATCATGAAGATGACAGAATGAATGGGAAGAAAGGAATCATGAGTACAACTGAAGGTAGTAATGACACAAGTGATGCAATATCAGATATTGTAGATGAAGAATATGTTAATATAACTAACATTAAAGACAAGGACGAGGATGACACCTGTACTACCTCAGAACAACTTAATGAACAGGTACAGAAAGGTTTTTCAGACGATGTTACTAAAAGCTTAAATGATGGTGATGTAACTGAAACAGCCATTAGAACTCTTGAATCAGAATCAGAATGCGTTTTACAGAATGAATTTCAGAAAGAGAATTTGGATGTGTGTATACATGAAGAAGAGTTAAAGTGCATAGATGGGAAAGGTATTCGGAATTCACAGCAGTTTGAGATGAATAGTGTACCAACAGCAGAGGCAACCTATTCTGATTATGAAGCAAAAGAGCCTATGCAACAGAGTGATCTGGAATCAGATGGAGAAGATAGCGGGGATAGTTCCTCTTCTGACATGGATGAAGATTTGGTTGTTGACAGAATGGCATTTGGCAGACAGGATACAGTGATTGCTAAAGAAGTGTCACCTAAAAGTAAATCAAGGAGGGCCAAACTATTGAAAGCAAAACACGTTGACGATCCCGGGTCTATGGATAAGAATGAGAAGGAACGTACAATTGAAGTTGAAGCAGTTACAGCTGATTTGTCTGAAGATGCTGGTTTTATCTTAGCTAATAACCAAACAGATGTTTCATTTGATGAAGTATGTGGCAATAATAAAGACGAAAGGCTGATTAGGCCTGAACAGAAAGATGCAGAGTCAGTTTTTAAAGATGATGGAGGAATGCACACGTGTACTGCTATGCAGGGAGATTATGGTGTTGACATTATTATTGATGATGACCAAAACAATCCATATGAACAAGGCTCTTTTGAAATTCAGAAGGGAGAAGACAATGTAAGAGAACCACACGCTTACAATAGACAGAAACAAGATGAATTAAATGCAGAAAGTCAAAATGAAGATATTAGGAAGCAATATATTTGTTCAACTAATACACAAAGCCATATAAACAAGAAAGAAGTGGAGGTATTTGATGAAGATCATTCTCATGAGAAACAATTGCCAAAGGAACGAAAGAGAAAGAAACTACACAAAGAAGATGCAGAGAAAGATGATTTGTCCCAAGATACTAAGTTCCATAAAGATGCTAAACCATCTGGTGAAGTTGAACAAAAGGTCACAGAAGAAGAAGTACATTCACATATTTCTAAATCAGACGAACCACTGTCTAAAACCAAGATGGAGAATGATCAACATGTTGGTGACACTGAAAAGGCTGATGCTAAGGATGATCAAGTCAGTGAAGCAGAAAAGGTTAAGAAGAGTACAAGTAAAAGTGGAGAAGTACAGAAAAGACATAGAAGAAACAGGAGTATCAGTAATACATTTATGTCCAAGATGTCGTCTGAAATATCAAAAAGGCCAGAATACAGTGGCAAGGGTAGAAGAAGTTACATTGAAAGTTCAGACGAGGAAATTGAAGCTGAAGAGATTGACAAACCAAGGAAAAGACGAAGTGCTAATCTAGAAGCTGTTGTTACTAACCAAGATTTGGAAACATGTGCCACAGGTGTAAAGGAAAGCAATGACAAACAATCTAAACATGAAAGGGTTGATAAAAAACGAGGGAAAATAAATCAAAAACACAAAGCTGACGATGGTATAAAGGTAAAGAGCATGGATCAAAGACAAGAACAGTTTGCTTATCCCTCCGAGCAGGCTACAATGGCAAACATGGATGACCTAGCAGAGTACTATACGGATACATCAAGCACTCTGGAAGATGTTAGAGACAAGCTTGAAGAATGGATAGACAGTCAAAGTGATGACTCAAGGTCCAGTTCTCAATATAGAAAGAAGAAGGAACAAAGACCACATTCAGGGAAAGAACAGCAAGGTAATAGTAATGAGTGGAAGGAACAACAGCTGTATGCTATGGATGATGATCTTGGAATGTCTGAATCCGATCT
>ENA-OREC01001867-OREC01001867.1-marine-metagenome-genome-assembly--contig:-NODE-1867-length-11139-cov-12.825710_pt1 | contig 11139 bp, 12 predicted proteins | sample MGYA00248626_ERZ508543 | MGnify/ENA primary metagenome ERZ508543 (study PRJEB26211, sample SAMN05518279) | marine metagenome | isolation source: Puget Sound, Washington, USA | host: Bankia setacea... | reverse complement strand
GTAGTGCTACAACATGTATTTGAGTGTGCCCATATTACCAATGTAGTGCTACAACATGTATTTGAGTGTGCCCATATTACCAATGTAGTGCTACAACATGTATTTGAGTGTCCCGATATTACCAATGTAGTGCTACCGAATATGAGATTATATAAATACATGCATGTTAAGTAATTGTTTAGGCCACTTAATGTATAAACCGTTTAAAAGAAAAAAACAGGTTTAGCAATATATTATAAATTATCTGGTAACAGTATGAGAAAACTCTTCTCTATGCCATAAAACCAACAACTAAAATGAGTCAGAGATTTCACAAAATATTGTTGCACTGATCCTCGCACAGTATCAACATAGTTTCTGCTCCTCAAACAGTACATGTATCAACATAGACTCTGGTTCTTTAAAAAGTATCAACATAGACACTGATCCACAAAATGTATCAACATATACTCTGATCCACAAACAGTATCAACATAGACTCTGATCCACAAACAGTATCAACATAGACTCTGATCCACAAAAAAGTATCATCAGCAGAATTTTTTTTATATATTTTTTTTTTAGCGTTCAACTTCTTGTCGTAGTGACTAAAGCTGTAGTTCAAGTATAAACATAAAAAGAGAAGTCTTGAAAAAAGGTGCAAAATATCTATCCACTGTATGCGTTCAAAAACATTGCTTGAATTGTTTAAACTTACATTGCTATGAGATACTATACTGAAGCAAACTCCCAAAGCAACACGAATTTTGATGTACAATTATTTTTTTTTAATAACACTTCAACAATAATTAATATTTTACTGAGCTGAAGAAAAAGAATTGTTTGCCTTGCACGGGCCTTTTAGACGAAAACAGGAAATCATGTTGCACATGGAATTTGTTGGTTTTATATGGTAACCACGTGTGTCATTCAACTGTCCATTGGTTGTTATTAGACAGTGTAATCATAAAAATAAATATGTAGTCTTTTACAATATCAAAAATTGATGTTGAAATACGTGGACGAGCAAATGAACTTTGGACATTGAGATGGGTGTCCCGTAGATGGCATTTTTCGATTTCTACCATATCAAGATTGTGGGAGAAATATCAGCAACAATGTAAGATGATGAATGTGCATCTAATCCACTTGCGACGTTACTTAAATAAGCGTAGTAGGGCTTTCCCTGTATGTAATTAACAGATATTGTACTGATTTGACGTCTATAGTCATTTTGCATAAAACAGCATGCGCTGACAACTAGCGCGAAAACAATGAATTAAATTGTAATGGTTAAAAATACGAATCAGAATGATGAACAGGTGTCTGAAACTTATGAGTAAATAAAATACATTTTTTGTGGTATATTCCTTGTTTGGCTGTCATAAATGCGCATGTTGGTCACACCCAATACTGACTTTTCTAACATTTCATGAAATTGACTTTGCTACCAACGTGCCTTCAGTGCTATTTACCAGAAATATTTTTGGAAGTTGTCTTTATTTGCTGATGCCATTTTATTACAGATATGATTGTATACATAACATAACATATGCCGAGTTTGGTATGAATTGTTGAAAAGCAAATGAAATATTACACATTGTTCAGGGTGTTGCGTTAGGAGTTTGCTTCAGTATATATGCACAGTATACCTGAACCTGACCTGTACACAATTTCAACCCCCCAGGAAAAACATATCAATAAGCCATATTTCAAAAGATTTAATGATGTGAACAACAGGTCTAACGTGACAACAAAAGGTGTTAATGGCAATACAATAGATGAAATTCTGCCTACCTTATGACAGAAAGAGTAAACAATGACTGAAGGTGTGAACAGATTTTGAGAAGTTAGTTTTGTTCAATCATTTTAATCTGTCACATTCTTAGATTGTGTAACTGTGATCTGATAATTGTGACAAATAAGCAACAGAATAATGGTTTTGTAATGATTGATTGATCAGTTTTACAAAAGTAACTAAGGTATTGAAACAGGTTTTTTTAAGAATGTGTTTTGTACCAGTACATTCAGAAACCTTCCAAAACTAAGATATCTGATTTGGACACACTTGAGAATGCTAAACCATATTGCCATGGACTCTGTATGTACTAGTAGAAGTGAGTACCAAGTCATTAAATCCATATCATGGGAATCATTTGCTTATATTTGTATAAGTGCAATTGTGTACAATGCTGAATCCCCATATTAATTATGACTATGTTCAACTCAGAAATTGACACAAAATAAAATGTTCAACTATGGTAAATAATAATGTTACATTCATATATACAAAGACAGTTTATTGAAACTATTCAAGTCAATAGATGAAACTATTCAAGTCAATAGATGTGTATGTACAGTGAAAGTTGTTACACTACACAGTTTTAGACAACTTCTTCTCAATACAGTCTCTGTAGTATGTGAACACAGATGCACTTGCCTCTCGGCATAACACTAAACTTTGCTGGAATTCTTGCAGAGTGTATTTACCATTAGCAATGACAGTTATTACGTCTTTATTGTCACTGTCAAATACAAAGGTGTAACTAGACGTACATGATTCTTCATCTTTTAGTTTTGGGTCAAGAACTACCTGACCATCACCTTTAATACAACAACTTACTGCAGCCATAGTGCACTTCATACTGATACTAGAGTCTAACAATGCCAGACAGCAACAATTAACACAAGCTGCTAAATAGGCACCAGAGTTCTGAATCTCTTGTACAGTTATATTCACTGCTGACCTAGGATGTAACGCAGCCAATAAAGCTGTCTCACATGTATTGCGCAATACTTCTTCACTTGATTTCTCTGAACATCCTGGCAAACCAGACTTTGGCTTATAAACAACATCCACTGTAGCTTTATCAATATTCTCTCTATGTATTTTCACTTCTCCTGGGCCATATACTGAAACCATAACACTTGTATCGCCTTGAAACAGGGTGGCTGAACCATCTGGGCGTGTAAGATGTCCAAGTTCTGACGACAAGGGGCGTAATGTGGGTGGTGTCTCAGCGGTGCTCATTTTCATTGTACTGAAAATATAATTACTAATTATAATCTAGAATCGCATGGAATGTCGCCTTCCAGTTGGGATAAATACAAAAAAAACATAGTGGTTGGACCATAATCAGTTAACCAACAAACTTGGCTTTTTAAGCCTTTAGTGAAATCTGGCATACCATCCGTTAATACACTTTTAGTTGATTCTGTGTATATTTAGTTAAAAAGGGACACACATCAACAGTCACCAAGTCAGATTCTTAAAATACAGATCTATTTTGTATTAACAACTACATACTATGATTTGAAAAAAATATCAGAGGAATAGTACACACATCGAAAAACGTAAATATCTGTCAAAAAGTTGTCATTCTATAGACATAATAATATCACTTCAAAGTTGATCGAACGACACCGAGTACAAAATTGTGTTCGACCCACGTGGTGGACAATTATACAGTTGTCAAAAGCACTACGAGCAATCATTTGACCATTTATATTCATTTTATTTTAGAATAGACAAATCAATAGTTAAAGAAGTAGATGACATTAAGAACACACTAATATAACAATAAAAACCTGTTGGATTTGACCGATTCTCAGATTTCCAATAAGGGAGATAACTCTGCCTTTACTTATGAATCACGCGGTGTCACGCAAGTAGATCATGGGTAGCAACCGATTTTCTATTGACTCTATAATACACTTGCGACTTGATAAGTAGTTCCGTTTAAACCAAACCAACACATTCTTTTTATTTATTATTCTATGTGAAACTGTATTTTATTTTGAGCTAATATTATAAAAATGAAACTGATTTGGTATTTAAACAAGTATATTACAGTTCTTATGTTAAAACTGTAAAAACGTGCGGATTGATTTTCCACCGTGACGTCATTCGACTGAAATCCGGCGTGGAGCAATCTAGACAACGGAAAAGAGACAACGCATTTCTTTAATATTTTATAAAGTCAACAGTCGTTTAAACAAAAATGTCTTACAGAGATAGAATGTCAACATCTGGGAGGTCAGACAGAAAACCAATGGGGTGAGTTTTTGTTATCTTGTAGCTAATTTCACAAATGTTTTGTGAGATTAGTTTGCTCATCCTAGAAAATCATGGATGCTCTGCGGTCTTCTTTTTTTATATTTTAAAATCGTTTGTTTTATTGTAAAATAGATTACATTTGATCGTTATCAAATTTACATCTGTTGTTTAAATGGCATAATTATTAAAATTTAAACGTTTGTCCTTTATTGCTGTTGTTTTTGTTGAAAAAAATCTAGTCACGTGCGACAACACTTGTCCCATTAAGTAAGAATTTTCTGAAGACATGCCTCGTGGTTCTTTAACACTTAATTTACCTATTAACCAGACTACATACATAGAAATAAAATTACCATGATAGAATAGAGTATCATATTTAAACGTCTTTTTCAGATTGGGATCACATGGTCTTCCAAGTTCCTTTGGTGGTGGATTCCGTCGAGATGACAGAGGAGGGTTCGGGGGAGGACGTGGTGGATTTGGCGGCCGAAAAGAAAAAGGATCTCAGCCAGGAGCAACATTGAGGAAACCAAAGTGGGATATGGCTCGTCTCTCAAAGTTTGAAAAGAACTTTTATGTTGAACATCCAAAAGTGGCCAACAGATCACCTGTAAGTTGTTGTATTGAATTAAGAGTAACTTGGACTTTCTTGAGAGAAAATTAAATCACACGATTTAGTTTGATTGAAGAATGATACATTTTTAACCACATGTTTACTTTTTCAGATGGAAATACAAGCATTCCATGATGCACATCAGATCACCCATCATGGTCAAAACATGCCAAGACCAATCCTAGCATTTGAGGAAGCTGGTTTCCCAGGTAAGCTATTGACATTGTGTGAGACTGTTATATCCAAATTAACCATTCTGTGTCATTTACATATCAAACTTATAAATTGCAAAATGTTGAAATCACTCTTAAAAAGTGATAAGATTTCTTGATGTTCTTAATAAATCTGTAATCAAGTTGCAATTTGCTTAATGATATTAATTTATTGGTCTGTTTGGTTTCAGAGTATGTGATGGCAGGTATACGTGCGCAGTCATGGACTGCACCTACTGCAATTCAGTCTGTTGGCTGGCCTATTTCTTTGTCTGGAAGAGATGTTGTTGGAATTGCGCAGACTGGTTCAGGAAAGACAGCTGCAGTAAGTATCTTTGAAAAATTATCTTTACTTGTTCATATTTTATAACTAATTTGTATTTTGAATAGTCAATGACACACTTAGCTCTTAAAAATGTGAAATTGGTAAGAATGTGCAAATCATGTATTGGATGTGCTCATGTTAACCATGCTGTTATCTTTTCAGTTCATCTTGCCAAGTATTGTACATATCAACCACCAACCTTACCTTGAGAGAGGAGATGGTCCAATTGCCCTGGTCCTTGTTCCTACCAGAGAGCTGGCCCAGCAAGTGCAACAAGTGTGCAATGACTTTGGTTCATCATCACAGATACGCAATGTTTGTGTCTATGGAGGCTCACCTAAAGGACCACAAATCAGAGATCTTGAAAGAGGTAAATACAAACACCTAATTGCTAGCAGTTTATTTTTTAGAGATTGTTTGGTTTATTTTCTTTCTATAAGTAATTATTTTCTCCAGATTTGTTGTCTTTTACTACAGTTAGCTGTTTTTGTAGTTTTTATTTACTTATTTCTTTCTATAAGACTGTTTGTTTTCTTATCAGGAGCGGAGATCTGCATTGCCACCCCAGGCAGACTTATTGACTTACTAGAAGCAGGCAAAACAAACTTGAGAAGAACTACATACTTGGTCTTAGATGAAGCCGACAGAATGTTAGACATGGGTTTTGAACCTCAGATCAGAAAAATTGTAGAACAAGTCAGGGTAAGTAGTTTCATATAAATTTACTTTGGTTTAAATTGAATAAGATTAAATGTAGATGTTATTTGATCTTTTGAAATTAAATGTTATTGTTATTTATTATTATGTCTCGTGTTTCAGCCTGACAGACAAACCCTTATGTGGAGTGCCACTTGGCCAAAGGAAGTTCGTCAGTTGGCTGATGAATTCTTAACAGACAATGTGCAAGTCAATATTGGGGCATTACAAATTCATGCTAACCACAACATTCTTCAAATCATTGATGTTTGCCAGGAAACAGAAAAAGATATGAAGTAAGTATTTGTTAACCACACTTCTTGATTGTCTTATGTCCTTGACATGTAAATGATTATCATTTAAGACAGATACAGCTGCCCATTAAGCCTTTCTTTCATCACAAAGGCACCGCCTCCTCGATAGCCTAGTGGTAGAGTGCTGGCTTCGAGTGCGGGAGGTCCCGTGTTCAATCCCCAGTCAAGGACCGCGTCATACCAAAGACATTCTGAAACTGGTACCAGTAGTTCCCTTGTTTGGCACTGAACATTAAAAAGGGAAATACTGGCTCTTTCTGAAGAATAAAGATAGGACATAAAATGTAATGGATAAAATCTGGGATAGAAGTTGGAGGTCATTGGCCGTTGTGGCAGGGATGAAAAAACCGAATGACTAAGCAGACCCGACAAGTCGAACGTTAAATTAATTTTGTTTAAATTAATAGATATTTAGCAAGAGAGTAATTCTGGCAAACGATCTAACATATATATTTTTATTTAGGTTGATGAAACTGTTGGAAGAAATCATGCAGGAGAAAGAAAACAAAACACTACTCTTTGTTGAGACTAAACGTAAAGCAGATGACCTTGCTCGTAGAATGAAGAGAGATGGGTAAGTTTCTTCATTTTTGACTTACTATTCGATAAAATTAGTACTTTCATTCTCAGTTGTTTTTTCATGGTACATGTTACGTCAATTATTTATGTCAGCTAAACATCTTTAATTATTTATGGCAACATTATTTTTCAGATGGCCAGTACTTTGTATTCATGGAGACAAGTCACAACCAGAAAGAGATTGGGTTCTTGATGGTGAGTAATCATTATTTGTCTATTATTAACATTCTCAAAAATTAAAAAATTAGTACACACTGTTGATTTCAAATTTAATTCTAATCTTATCTAAAAGTACGACCATTGTTATTGCGGTTGCTGAATAAGCAAGTTGTTTTCTTCACAAGTAGATCATTGATGTAAAACTTTCTGTTTTCATTATTTCAGAATTCAAGAAAAGTAGAGTTCCATTGTTGATAGCCACAGATGTTGCGTCTCGCGGATTAGGTTTGTTAAGACACCCTTTTTCTAGTCCTGAGTGACCATCCATCATTTGAATAGCTACTTCAATTTTCCATCATCTGTGATTGTTATTCCTTTAAAGACTAAACCTTTTTCCATTAAATGCCATAGTAGTGATAGTAGAGTTCTAGATTATCTCACCAAAGCTACAAGGAACTTGTTTCTGTTTGTTGTGTACATTTGCTGTCTTTATTTAACCCACATGTTTTTTCCATTTCCTTATATGTAGCTTGATTTAGACAGCTTGAATGCGGCAGAAGGCTCACCGTCGGCATGACAAGACTGGAAGTTTTGAGGGAGGCTGCAATTTGAGACCGTTTCACCAAGCCTGGCTGTTCACTCTAAACAAGAGTGGATGCCTAGTTAATACAAGTGTCACATGGTTACTCTGCTTTCAATCTACATAAGTGCACTCTTGTGGGGAGTTGATGTAAGTACTTTGTACAAGAGTGGTACATGATAGGAACAAAGCAGAGTCTGATATGGCACTTGATCAGTTTAAATGTTAAACAAGACTGGATTCAATTGGATGAAAGTTATGCATTTTTCCAAATTAAGTAGAATGTAATTATGTAGTAAATTTAAATGAAACTTTGTTCAAATGACATCAGTTTTTCTAATGTCCAATTTCACTTTGTCACAGATTGGGAGACTTACTTTAACTGGATTTGTTGGTAGACAATTGTTGTCTATTTTTTGTAAGGTTGTACATTGAATATTTTTTAACTATTTTGTGCAACATGTATTGTGGTTGAGCTGCTAAGATCATTTGATATAATGCCCTATAACTCTCTGCAGTGAGTTGTGTTGAGCTACCACAAGGAAATTTTCAACATAGATTTAGGGTCAAAGATTGTTTGGTAGCCTAGTCCTGCAGAGAACTGGGTAACTCTTTCTTTGCAACTTTTTATGTGTTGCAGAGTTAGTTATTGACTGACTGTTCATGTTTAATCTTTAAATTTTCTTTTATCTCCCATAATATATATTGTCTGTGACTATGTAAGTGGATGAGGGCAAACATTAACTGGGGTATTTAACAAAGTGGGCAGGGGTATCGGTTGGAAGTGTTAGTAATGAGAGTGTGGTATTGGAAGGTGCTGCAAGCATTGATAGGTGGAAGGTTTCCTCTCCCTCACTGTATTGTGGTGATGTCATGTCGAGAGCCCTGCCTCAGGAGAGAATCACACAAGCATCAGGCCGGTATCACTTTTATGTTGTCTTTTACATTACATTGGCAAGAGCAGTCTGATAGGGATATATTGGACCAGCAGTAAATGGACCATGGGCAGTGTGCAGGTTGATTTCTATAGAGTTAAAATCTGTTTGGATTTTATATACCTGCATAGATAGATCATCAAAGTACATGTCTGTCTGCACAAACTCTTATCAATTAAAGCTGGAATGAAGATATAGGAGTCAGGGGTCCTCTTGCCACAAGAACATTGCAACTGTACGTCTACTTTGTGGGATTTTCTGGCTTTTTACAAGTACTGTTATGAGTAGCTTTCACATTGAAAGCCAATTGTCTGAGTGATTGGAAAACAAACATTTGACCCTAAATCTATTGTAGAAAATGCCAGAAATATCCCATGTAATGAATATTTCATTAACCTTTTTGCAGCAACATTTGTTTCAGATTTGTGACTTGTCACTTTTTGACAGCAGTATAATTGTGTTGTTTTCCTTTTGTTTAGATGTGGAAGACATCAAGTTTGTTATCAACTTTGATTACCCCAACTCATCCGAGGATTATGTACACAGAATTGGTAGAACTGGTCGTAGTAATAACAGTGGAACAGCTTACACTTTCTTCACCCCTGGCAATGTGAAGCAAGCCAAAGATCTGATAGATGTGCTGCAAGAGGCCAAGCAAGTTGTTAACCCGAAGCTGATGAGTCTAGCAGATAGTGCCAGAAGTATGGGCAGAGGTATTTATTTTTACTAGGGATGTGTCACTTACATCAATGATGCTAAGAAAAAATATGCATATTTATTTACAAAACACTGGTAGTCAAATATAAAGATTTTTGGTCAGAATGGAAAATTCTATATCAATATGTGCTGTTTCCAACTTCATCCTATTAATTAATAAAGCTTTGTCTGAATGTTACATGTACAATGTTTATCCAGTAAAGTTACTCAGATTAGTTAAAAGATATGCTGCTGGATTCAGCTCAGTGGGAAATTAAATATTTGAACTTTTATTTGTTTTATATATATCTAAATCATATATAAACTTAATTTTTCAGGTCGTTTCCGAGGTGGACGGGACTATCGTGGTGGATCAAGGTTTGGAGATAACAAGTTTGGAGGTGGACGGGGAGGTAGAGGTGGATCTAGATTTGACTCTGGTAGTAGCCGGTTTGGAAGCAGAGATAGTGGACGTGGTGGATATGGCAGTAGTGAACAAAAAGGCTTTGGAAACACAAGCAGAGGAGGGTTCAGTAGTGGAGGTGGTGAGGTGAAAGGATTTGGAAACACATCTAGAGGTGGTGGTCGCGGTGGGTTTGCAGGTGCAGCACCAATGAATGGATTCGGAGCACAACAGCAAAGTTTTGGAGCACCACAAGCAGCCACATTTGCCAGTAAACCACCACCAACCAATGGCGCACCTATGATGTACAACAACTGGATGACCAACGCTCCCCCACCACCACCTCAATGAACACTGACATTATAGTAATCTCACCTCAATGGTATAGTTTTAAGTTATTGTGCACGTGGTCAGTAACAGGACTTAGTAGCTTACAAACGGGAAGTGCTTAGGTACATGTGATTTCTTCTGTTGTCCGTGTTGTATGACTATTGAGTAGTTTTAAGTTTTTCAAAAGAACTTGTTTGCCTGAATGAGAGAGTTTCAGGTATTGTCACATTTACCAATTTCAAAATAACATTTACCATCACCATCTTTTGTAATTTTGTTTCATGTATTTTATCATCTTATTCATTATCATCATCAGACTATATTAATTGCAGTTTTACAAAAAAACAGTTCATAGTGATTTTATTAAAACGCAATGTCACTTACAGAAATGTGAAACTGTTAATGTTGAAAGTAAACGTCTATGGACCAATGCCCATGTGTTGTACACTTTTATGAAAAATACTTTGTAAATATTTCTGAATAAATGTTTAAAAAACTAGATGCCTTTTTGGTTATAACATTTTCATAAATTAAGTGGTTGAATTTCAATTTGGTGCCACATCCTTGTAGAAATCAACATGTTGCAAAGAATGCAGGTCAATAGGGGCCAGCAGACGTGTGTGTTGGTGACTCTTAACAAAACATCAGTTGTGGTTCATTGGGAGATTATTAGAATATGTCCCTTTCTACAAATTTAAAATTGTTCCGAACTGCTGTCCTGGTCAGACCACTTAACATGTCCATACAACATGCACACACACACACACCGAGGATTTTGTCTGAACGTGAAAAGCTATTGCCAGTTTTCAATGGCAAATATGAAACTTGCAATAAATTGAGTTTATCTTTGAACAAGCATTTTGATTAAATATTGCAGTCTGATGGCCTTCATTGTACCATTTTACTAAAGCATTTACATACAGATTTAGAAGAACCATAACATCTGAATTTCTAAAAATCAACTTTTTTCACTGATGTATACTGAAGCAAACTCCCAATGCAACACTGAACAATGTAATATTACATTTGTTTTTAAACAATTCATACCCAACTCTGCATATGACTACAATCATATCTGTAATAAAATTGCATCAGCAAATAGTCACTTTCCAAAACTATTTCTGGTAAACACAACTAGGCAAGGTGGTAGCAAAATCAATTTCATTAAGTGTTTCAGACACCTGTTTTATCAAATAAAACGTTGCTTTGAGGGCAATATGACAGTTTACGGACTGGGCAGTCCAAGCTAGAATGGTATATG
>ENA-OREC01001866-OREC01001866.1-marine-metagenome-genome-assembly--contig:-NODE-1866-length-11142-cov-11.509354_pt1 | contig 11142 bp, 7 predicted proteins | sample MGYA00248626_ERZ508543 | MGnify/ENA primary metagenome ERZ508543 (study PRJEB26211, sample SAMN05518279) | marine metagenome | isolation source: Puget Sound, Washington, USA | host: Bankia setacea... | reverse complement strand
GTTCTCTGCGTTTCCAAATCTTTTAAAATACCGTCAGAATGCACCATTTACCGTCCCTGTTTTCATTTTGTTCTCTGGAGTTTGAAATAGCTTCAAATTCCCCCAGAATGCACCATTTACCGTCCCTGTTTTCATTTTTTTCTCTGCGTTTCCAAATCGTTTAAAATACCGTCAGAATGCACCATTTACCGTCCCTGTTTTCAATTTGTTCTCTGCAGTTCGAAATAGTTCCAAATACCCCCAGAATGCACCATTAACTGTCCCATGTTTTCATTTTTTCTGCAGTAACAAATCGTTTAAAGTGCCGTCAGAATGCACCATGTACCGTCCTTGTTCTATTTTTTCTGTAGTCCATATCGTTTCAAATGCCGTCGGTATGCACCATTTATCGTCCTTGTTTTCAAAAATTCTTTGCAGTTCCAAATCGTTTCAAATAATGTAAGAATATACGATCTTTCTTGTTTTCAAACTTGTCTCTGAATTTCCAAAATAGCATTTCAAAAAGCGTCAGAATGTACCCTTTTATTGTACATGTTTTCAAATTATCAGGTGTGGCCGACCTATTACCTCACCCAGCTCTAACTTGTTTTAAAAAAAATATCGGTGACTACCCAAACTGTGTCTGTGGTGAAAGCGAAAATAATCGTCATTATTTATTTGAATGCCCTCTTTATAATCACATACGTTTAACTCTTTTCGACAAACTTCGTCAAATCCCTAGTATACAAAGACAATAATGGCAGACTAATTTCATTGACTGCTTTTTTATCAGATGATCAGAAGTATCAACTAACCCCTGTTTACGCACCTAATAACGGTAAATGTAGAAAACGGGCCTTTGGTCTTTGGATTTTAAACAACTCACTTTTAGATGACCCTGAAATTCGAATTCGATTAACTCATTCTGATTATCATGGAGACTTATTAAATCCGAATTCTCGTGTTTATCCGAATGGTGGGAAATGGCTAAACACAATTGCAAACAGTTATCGATACAATTTTCAAAGGAACAGAAAAGACAAACTGAAAGTATTTAAAAAGAGTTATTAATATTAAAGGAAATGCCTTATTCGATATCAGCCTACACCAAAAACCCCATAGAAAAACAAATCGAACGTAACTACAATAATAAATACAATACAGTAGTAGTGAGATCAAAAGCAAGTTTTGCGGAAAACAACGAGCTTTCATCAACATACTTTTATAATTTAGAAAAACAGCGAGTTAAATATAAACTTAGGGCATAAATGATGACGAAGGAAATTTTAAGTACGGTTAACACATCTATCTTAAAGGAACAAACCAACTTTTATACAACCCTTTTCACGTCTGAAGGTTGCAACCAGCACGCCGCAGATAGTTTACTGTCAAATATAAATGTTCGATTGTCAGACGGTGAAAGTGAAAATTTAGAAAGAAATGATAAACATCGAACCACTGAACAAAGCCATCAAACTTTTTAAAAGTAACAAGTCACCGGGTGAAGACGGACTAACGGTCGAGTTTTACCTAAAGTTCTGGGATTTGATAGGTATAGATTTTGCTGACGCGGTAACCGAAATGTTAACTTGCAGTAAATTGACTGATTCTCAATATAGAGGTATTATATCACTACTATATAAAAGTGGCGACAGAGAAATGTAACGTAACTGGCGTCCAATCACTTTACTAAATATTGACTATAAACTTATATCTAAATGCTTTTCAGAACGTTTAAAATCTGTTCTTCCAAACATCATTCATACTGATCAAAAAGGCTATGTAAAGGGCGGTATATACATGAAGCCAACCGACATATTCAAGATATTATAAACTATGTCGATGAAAATAACCACGAAGGTGTTGTAGTTTTTCTTGACCAAACCAAAGCGTTTGACCGGGTAGAGTGGTATTGGTTAGATAGATGTTTGGAAAAGTTTAACGACATGGTTATTATAGCACCAACGAGCCTTGTCCACCTAAATGGCCGTCGACGAGTCTTTTTGACGATTTATTTGATTTGACAGACTCGAGACGGGGATTCAAAACAAAATATCAAAATCCCTGATCGCTCATTATTGTAGCTATAACGAGCCGGCGTATGCACATACATATCAACATAGATTAGACACAAAAAGACCGATATTACACACAGAGAGCGACATAAAAACACGCATACCGATATAGCAAATACATGTTGACATAGGCACCTACATATCACACACATATCACATACATACCTATATATCATATACAGGCCGATCTAAGCACATATAGACAGACGTAGAAACAGACCGACATAGCACATTGATATCTTTGTAGGCACATACAGATCTTTATAGAAGACGGCAGACTGACACTGACACGGGCAGGCAAACATATTACATACAGGCTGGCATAGTTACAGGCAGACCGACATGGCACAGGAAGTCGAACTGACAATAGGTCACACGCAATGCCACATATATGTTACCATATATGCATTATGCACGATTGTAAAGACAGAAGACACAAATGTTCTTATATTAATCAGGCAAAACAGAAAAGGCAAATAGGCCAGATAAACAGACAAAAACAGTCTGGCATACTGAAAAACAAATATACACGTATACACATATTCAAATACACGCATATACACAAATGGACATACAACAGAATGATGCACTTACTGAGAGTATGTTTGTATAGCTTGACCTATATATAATTTATTATGGTGCAAAGTATACACACACTAAAAACGTGAATAGGAAAACCGAGAGTGAAACGGGTTCTACTTGCAGTTTGATTTGCGAAGTTATGTGGGATACATACTAATAAAATAGCTCTCAATTCACCTAACAAAACCAACACTAAAAAACAAGGATATACACGTGTTATTAAAGATAGAACTAAACTTTGCACCCATTCACTTACTTTATTCAGTACAATAACACCTGAAATATTCAGCGATGTAAATTACTGTTTAATCAAAAGCACTTTACAATTAATTAAAAAAATATTGAAAATATTGGTCGACAGGTTCTTGAACACTGGATAGTTACAATTCTTGTTTCATCTGTCATTCACAATATCTGACTTATGAAATATTACAACACTCTTTCTTATGAGGTTACACTATAACATTACACAGACTTTACATTTGCGTACGATATGTCGTCCAGTCATTATTTAGCAAAGTGGGGCAGAGGAATCTTCTGAAAACCGTCTGTGCCATCCATAGACTAAAGCTCTGGAAACACTGCTTTCCAGTAGTTGTTTGATCTCCATCGGTGACTTGCCTAACCCTACACACAAATTATGTATGTGCGCTGCTCCGCCTTATCCCCAAAACTCATATTAACAGAGCTTTTTATTTTTGATCATTTTCCGTTAAAAGCAAGGTGCTTGTTTAATTTTCATGCAAATGTCTCACATTTTCCACGTATTGAAGTCAGATTCACAACGAATAGATGACACGCATTGGAATAACAATAAATGATAGGGTCAATATATCATTTTAATTACTTGTTTACGTGCTCCAGGTACCCTTACCCGCACGTGATGTATATAATATAATTCTACGAACACTTAATATTTTTACAGATTTCTTCGAATTTGTAATAAACAGATGTTGATATATAATTACATCATATTTGGACAACTTTCCGTCAAAGATTGTGTGAATTACAAGCAGTGTCTCAATAGTTTACGAACAGCTCTCGTTTGTCGCTTGTCAATGCTTCACATTTGTTAATTTAATGGTGGCGGCGTCGTCTTCTTCTTCTGAACCGTTTCCTTCTAGTTTTAGGTTTGTCATTACCACCCTTAAGTTTATCACAGCTTTCGCAACACGCTTTTTCATAGGCTGGATGTGCACATGTGCGACTGTTTGCTCTTTTACAAAATGGCGCCCTATCTCCCTTACAATTTGAGATCCTTGCTTCTTTCTTTTCAATTGCCGTTTCCGGTTTCTCTGGTTTCCGCGCTGGTGCCTCTTGTATTAGTGTGTCTTGTTCTAAGAATACAAACATGACGAATACGTAAATGCTTAGTTCCAAGTTCCTGTTTGAGGCAACGTATCTATTATTGAAATGAAGATATTTATACCTTGAATGGATTTGGTTGTCTCGAGTTTATAATATTGTAGTAATTGCTTGCAACTGCAAAACGTGGACACAACTGTTAATTGTAGTTAAAGACTTTGGTCAAATCTAGCTACAACACAATTAATGAAATTGGCTCTTGTAAGTTAGAATATCTCAATCAATATGTGTGTTTAGAAACTATAACCCATTAAACTGCAGCTTATATTCTAGCTAGACAAAACAATACTAAGTAATGGTCATTGCAAAGCTTTCACATTAGAAACATCCACTTGGCCCTGACACTCTGGTCAATATTAGTATATTCTGTGTAGTTTTACTATATATAGACGTTGTGGTGAAGAAAGCTGAAGCCAACATTGGCGCGTGCATCGACAGGAGACAGCGAAACACTTCTACGTACAAGAATACGGGAGCATATAGGGGTCACAGAACCGTCTCTCGCTTATCTCTCGATGCAATAGGTTCAATTCGATGTTGACTTTTATTGATCCCTATATATGTAATGTACCTCTAAATATTTATAAATATTAACGTTTAATACCTTTACAATCACCAAGGTTACATTCGTTGTATTCACGTGGCGCTTTTCCTGGACACCTTTCTATCGGTACTAAATTATCCACTGTCCCACAATAAACCATCCTCTTCTGTTTGCCAAAGCCGCATGTTTTGGAACACTGAAACATAGGGAAGAGTACTGGGCCGTTTCGTTGTTTCTTTTTCAACCATTGTATACACGTACTGGATATACTATAAGTGTTCAACTTTGCTTTGAGAATGATTTGTGAATATAGACTATGCTTTATTGAACAAATGATGAGGCTAAACGAAATAAATATATTCTTGTAAACACAGCTATGTGCAATAAGTGATATACTATGCTTAAACGAACTAACGTTTACGGTCATCCATCTAGCTGCTTCTAACACACGAATAAAGGAACGACAGAAAAAAATGTACAAGAACAGAACTACAAGAACAGTTGAACAAACGATTGTTTACTAACCGAGGACCACGATCCGGCGCCCCATTCCAAATACCCACATGGCCCAGCATCGCAAATTCTTGTTACGTTGTCTACAGCAAGATGTATACAGTTTGGATCACCTACAACAACAGACGCGTCACCATCCATTTTGGTGCATTGATGTTTCATTTGCTGTCTGCCTTGTCCACAGGTTACAGAACACTTGGACCAGACTGACGTTTTGTCCCACATATACTGATCAACACAGTCCCCGAATTGACAACTCTGCTGAATTAAAGTTATTGGGGTGTGTTCACAAAATGTGTTTGGTAGCGTGATTTCTCTTTCGTCGTAAGTTATGTTTTTGCATATCACAACTTTTTCTTGTATACCACCTGAGCCACAAGTTTGACTACATGTTCCCCAGTCTTGGGTCAGCACCCATTTAATGTTATAACACTGGTGTCTGTTACATTCCCTCGTCTCTGTCGCTATCATATCCTCTCCGCAGTATTTGTGGGCTACAGCTGACATAAGATCATCCCCGAAGTACTTGTTACACGCCATATGTCTCCTTTGGTATCCCGTGTTGCCACAAGTTTCATTGCAGGTCTGCCAGTCTTGGTTCGATTCCCATTTATAGGTGACACACGGCAGTCGATTGCATGCGCGCTTTTGTTCCGGTGCTTTGAGGTTCTTGCAATACGTGTCCGCCACTGGTTTGCGGTCCTTTCTGTTTATGATTCTCATACACCTTGACTGTTTGGTGTGAACTCCAGTGTTGCCACATGTTGCGCTGCAGGGTCCCCAGCGATTGGCCAACTGCCAAGCGTACTTGAGTTCGTTACACTTGATCTGGTTACAAGATTCTTCGACACGGGGTTCTGGTAAAATATCAAATTCAAATTTCAGCGTAAAAAAGCTTGTTCTAAGAGTGTAACATTTGAAGACAAACCAAACACATTAGCAAATATAAATGTGTCAGGGAGCAGTTACGTCCAGACATTTAAACTATTTATAGATTGTAACAATTTCACCAGAAAGAAAATCCTGATGAAACATGTTCGATTGGGCGAAATAGTACTACTACATACAGGAATAAAGATAGAAAGAACGAAAACAATAAATAGAAAAAGGATGATTAGAAACTCCTTACCTGAGACATGTTGGCAGAATGAGTTGTCGACTCTTTCGTTGGTGGATAGACGCTCACATTCATACAATCTATATCGTACACCAGTCTCTCCACACGTCGCAGAACATGAGCTGTAGTTCTTCAACATTCTCCAGTTGTATCTGTAAAGAAGATGAGAGATGCCCGAATTGTGTTGTCCAGTTTTGTTAATTATTTTCAAAACCTGTATATGTGCCTTGATTGTAAACCGCCAACGACCGACGATTAGATAACACTAGCAAAACCGAGCTTGTAAACCGCCAACGACCGACGATTAGATAACACTAGTAAAACAGAGCTTGTAAACCGCCAACGACCGACGATTAGATAACGCTAGTAAAACAGAGCTTGTAAACCGCCAACGACCGACGATTAGATAATACTAGTAAAACAGAACTTGTAAACCGCCAACAACCGACGATTAGATAACACTAGTAAGACAGAGCTTGTAAACCGCCAACGACCGACGATTAGATAACACTAGCAAAACAGAGTTGTTCTATGTTCTTATATGAATACCTCAGTATTTTCACTTAAAAATGGTTACTATATTTTTAAGAGTACATGTATTATCTTACACTAAGGATTCGCACGGGAACATCGTGCATTCTACATTCTCTCTTTTATAACTGCCAACATACTGACACATGTCTTCGTCCATCTTCTCTTCGTCACCACGTGTATAACAACCGTAGATGGTATGTTGAACACCTGTGTATAACATACAGAATATACTATGTTGTCATATACTTAAAATATGTAACTTTTGTCGCGTGTTATAGCATTATCATGTCATTATTATTTTGTCATACGTAAATAAATGTATCCGTGTTACTATTTTTTCCGCATGTTATCCATTACAACTCTACCTTTGGCACATGTCATGCTACATGAACTCGCCAATGCCATGTATACTAACTCTCACCTTTGTCCACACCTCACGCTACACGGGTCCTCTTTTGCCACCTATCACAAAAATGTATTAGTATTACTTTGTCTTATGTCAAACTGCACAGACTCACCTGTGTAACCTATCACGATTTACCTTTGTCACAAGTAACACTGCACGGACTCCAGTTTTCATACTTCCAGAAGTATTTCGTCTTTTCTAATGTGTAGTCATCTTGGTCGACTGTATAAGAATAGTTGACAGAGGCTGGTGTCTTGTATGACATTGGATACACCTGAATTTAGGAAGAGTCATTAATCAGGCGGAAGAAAAACGTGTTCTTGGTATTATCTAAACATGCATATTGCTGTTATTGTTTTGTAATGATTGTCACTGCTTAGTGTTAGCTGATATCGAAGTCGGCATATTACATGTACTATTAAATGAAAAGTATCATTTTTCTTATGACTAACGTTTTTTTAACATGGCTATATCTTATCCACCATTTAAGGTTTCGAGCTGAAATCAGTCAAAGGTCGTATGAGATACAAGCATGAAGCAACATCTATGGAAGTTGTCTTCGGTTTACACACCGTTGTTTTTATTTTCCTATTTCAATGGGTAATAGGTTACAAACCCACCCTCAAGTAAACGTTTCTACGAAGAGGGCCTTTGGTTTCCAGTGTTTCGTAACCATTGTGGTTGGTGTACTTGAACCAAGAGCCTTCCAACACAAAGTTCTTTGAGTTACCTTGACGACCGTCACCATTCAATGCAGTGTCCTGATACTGTTCACCTTGTACAGCTGCAATATGAAACACATCCAAAATAGAACACTAACATGAGCTTTCTATTGTCAGTTTACGAACTTGAAGAGACAAGAATATCTTGTCTCTTGAAATTATTTGAGGGCAATTGCTGAACTTTATTATGCAATAAGATGAGAGTCTGTGTTACATTACATCCCTTACAGACTTCAACATGTTTAAGTATACATGCAGTGAACGTTTGGTGAAAGACATGCGAACACCTTAAAATAGTTATGTACCGATTTGGAAATAAAGGACGTAACAAAGCATAACTATTCAGGATGTAATTAAATGATACGAATGTACGTCTATTTAAAAATAAAACATACAAGGTAGTATATAAACATACATAGAAAGTGTGGTAACGTAGCTGTCTCTTTTATTGAGATATCCCTAGCTCCCTTAGGTAGAACCAGTACCCTCTCATAGTCACTGCCCCCAGCTGAAACACACAACACGAACTCTTGAAATAGATGTGCTCGTCAAAAGCTCACATAGGATAAACAATTACTTCAACTTCATATAACGGGAGTATTCGTTCTTTTATTGAAGGGTTAACGTTTCGAAAGAGGTGAAATCCCTTGTGAAAGACGACATTGGTTTGAAAATAAAAGCTCACACTTTCAGATCAACATTCTGAAGTTTCACATTTTTCATCAAGCCTACGTCAAATTAGACTAAGAAGGTTAAATATGGAATAAGTTGGGCCTTTAAAGTTGTTATCACCCAAATACTAGCCCAACAGTAAGATTATTATATTATAAAGGCTACAGTTTAGCATCTAAATTTATTTCACCCAATACATAGCTTCGTCTATATGCATCTAATTATTAAAGAAAACAAAAACGCAATGACTTTGATTCTACCTGCACTGTACTCGAACTTCTTTTTATACGTCCCAGAGACGCGTTTGCAGGAAGTGTCGTCACCATTACAAATACCGCACGTGTCAACCTTGGCATCTGACGTCATCACACCGTCACAACCTACTTTCTGTAGAGTATGAATATTATGTTTGTGTGTGTAGCTTTACAACGTAACTGCAGTCTGTTTGCTGCATATTGTCTAATATATACATATATTCTTTGACAGTTCTGTCCAGAGGAGAGTTAATCTATGTCCAGGAATAACGCTTTGAAGACAGCTTTATTGTTGTTAGAGCTAGATCTAGTATACTAAGTGTAGAGTTTATAGTTTCTTTACTATGCCTATCTTCGCGGGTGAGTATTTTCTTTCATCCTACAATTTACCTCACATTTACCGTCCATGCAGATATAATTCGGGTTGTCATAGGAACATGGCGTTCCATTTTCCACTAAACGATCAAATGTTACGGCTGCATTGGTCTCCTTGGAGACACACGTCAGCTTGCACATATCTTCTTCTGGAAACAGTTTCAGGATAAAACATCTAAAGTAGTACTTAAAAACTGTAGTACACTGTAGTCATAGTTATACAAAGAAACGAAGTAAATAAAGAGATGAACAAAAAATAACTAGCTATGTGTATTAATTTTAAAAAGATATTAATAATGATAACTGTTTTACTTTAAGCCTGTTCATTAACATAAATATATGCGATTTGGTCAACGTTCATATTTTATAAATATATGATATTATTCATTATAAGATCAAATAGGAAACTGTTGGTTAATAAGTCGAATACCTCGGTCAGTCTGGTAAGGAAGCCATGAGTGTGCTCGTCCTCGGTACGCCACCTCACTCATGATCTCACACTGGTACGCTCTCTGATCAACGTAATATGTGCACTCCTGGTTGGACAAAACTTCATAATCATTTTAATTCAATTCAAAAGTTTATTGCATAAACATACACTGTTTCTTTGCAAAGATATACATGAATGAAATGACATAAACAGAAAAGCATGTAAAGTATTTAGAATATACTACTTAAATGCACATACCTGTCAAGTCTCACGGTTTCGCCGTGAGTCTCACGGTTTTGGCAATGAAATCAAGGTCTCACGCTGACTACATAATTTCTCACGCATTTCAATTATAACAAAAAATACGAAATAAATACTACGGTTTTATGAATAAATCGGTCAAACCATTAGTTTGTGTATAAGTTGTGTCTGATCTAATGTCAGCCACATGAACACAAACTAATCGTTACCCGGTGTCAATGTAAACAGTATGACCTTGTCTGATAGAGCTAGTAGCTCGATTCCAAAAAAGCGTCAACACTCAATGTTTAAGATGGTGCGGTCGTATATATACCCTGTTTAAAAACTTTAAAAAAAGCGTTCGACACTAACAGTGCTCCGAGACACCTACATATTGTGTCGGACTTTCATACGTGTTCTTGTCGCTTTTCACAAGCTTAAACAGTGTATTCATCTAAAACGGTTATTGAATATTCTTTACCACGTATCTCATTCATATCTAGTTATATCATCACAAATAAAACATTGATTCTTTCTTTGTTTTGTAAACAGCGATCGTCATATTTTCCGCAAAACCGCACACGTGGTCGGAAATATTGAGATTAATACTGTAATCGTTTCTCAAACTTGAACGTTTTGGATATAACAATAACAAGGGAGACTTTGTTAATCAATACTATTTAAGAAAACTTTGCAGAACTTGTTATTATTACTGAAGTTATATAGTTCATAAAGACGCTTCTCCACGCCGTAGGTGAACATTGCCATGGAAATAAAAAGTTTTATATAGTCAGCGTTCCGCTGTTATCACAATTCAGAAAGTCAGTGTCCAGCGTTGTACAAGTACAACGGGGACGTCGTGATAACACTATATATTGCATCGTCAAAAACGATTGCTTAGCGTTCAAAACGATCATTTTCTGTATTTCTTAACCATGAAACAGTATGGTTTGAAGAATGAAGCGTTCTCGACACGCGATTATGTGAATGGCGACGTCGCGAAAACAGGTGACAGATCGTCGATTCATTGCGGCTTTTAGTCATGTAAACGCGTTTTAAATCGAATTTGAAACTGAATAATAGGATAAAGATGTAGACTCAAAGACTTCAATCGCATGACCCGTGGAAAACAACATACTAACAGATATAACTGCAGTTCGAACAATTCTTTAGAGGATGCAAGACTCCACTTCCGCCCAAAAACGGATTTATATAAACAAGTACATGCATTTTACTGTTTTTTTTTATTTCGCTCTACTTAATTTTCTTTCGGACTCTTTGATTTTAAAGGTTAGGAGTCCGACTCCTTGATTTGAAAAGTTAAAGTGAAACGC
>ENA-OREC01001865-OREC01001865.1-marine-metagenome-genome-assembly--contig:-NODE-1865-length-11143-cov-12.578438_pt1 | contig 11143 bp, 8 predicted proteins | sample MGYA00248626_ERZ508543 | MGnify/ENA primary metagenome ERZ508543 (study PRJEB26211, sample SAMN05518279) | marine metagenome | isolation source: Puget Sound, Washington, USA | host: Bankia setacea... | reverse complement strand
AAGAAATATGTTATTGTATTAGACGCTACAAGAAATATGTTATTGTATTAGACACTACAAGAAATATGTTATTGTATAAGACACTACAACAAATATGTTATTGTATAAGACGCTACAAGAAATATGTTATTGTATTAGACGCTACAAGAAATATGTTATTGTATTAGACACTACAAGAAATATGTTATTGTATAAGACGCTAAAAGAAATATGTTATTGTATTATACGCCACAAGAAATATGTTATTGTATTGGACACTACAAGAAATATGTCATTGCATTATACGCCACAAGAAATATGTTATTGTATTAGACGCTACAAGAAATATGTTATTGTATTAGACACTACAAGAAATATGTTATTGTATAAGACGCTACAAGAAATATGTCATTGTATTATACACTACAAGAAATATGTCATTGTATTATACGCCACAAGAAATATGTCATTGTATTATACGCCACAAGAAATATGTTATTGTATTCGACACAACAAGAATTATGTCATTGTATTATACGCCACAAGAAATATGTCATTGTATTATACGCCACAAGAAATATGTTATTGTATTATACGCCACACGAAATATGTTATTGTATTATACGCCACAAGAGCTATGATGTTGTATTGGATGCCACAATAAATATGTTATTGTATTGGACGCCACAAACTAAATTGTTTTTGTATAAAGTTTTAAGTTTTAAACTGTATTACTTACAATGCTGTATAATACATGCTATGCTGTACAGGATTGGACATTCGAGTACAGACTGTATTACTGGTACATGTATACGTATACAACCATTCAAACGTACTTGCCAAAACAAACATTTAAAACATGACCAACCTTGTATTTAAGACTTTATTTATAGAGGGAACATATTAAACAATACAGCTAATCTACCGTATGGCAGACAAAACCACAAGATTAAACTACATATAAAACAGTGCAATAAGCTTGCAAAACGGTATGTAAATATCCGATGTATTTTGAACATATTGATCTAATTAGAGGTTAATGAAGACAAAACGAGCATGCAAACTAGCCTTCTGTCTATTTGAATTTAAAAAAATGAAGAAATTAGAGATTTGTTTTAGATACCTATTAGAATTGTTTGCTAAACTTGCAAAGTTTAGGATTATCTACACGTAAAACTGAATAATGACATAGGTTTAAGCATGATATGTAGGTGTTATGCACAATAAGGCCTAACTATCTGACTGCAACTCAATTGTCACAGAATAGACATTGCGATTTTATTGTGAAATATTTCGGTATTTGGTCCAGATGTGTACAGTCGTACACTAGATAATGATTTTAAGTGTCTGGAGTGCACTTCAGAAGTAACATTGAACAAGGTTTTCAGATATGCAGCGTTGTCATTTACGGCCTTGAATATATTTCAGAAAAAAATCGTTGCGGAAATACCATCCACTTTCGTTAATTAAACATGTATTAGTAGTTCAGAGATATCGTACACTTTAAACTGTTTCACTTTAGGTGTCTCTGTCTGTAGAACGTTATCAATACTAAGATGCATCTACTCAATGGTAACTGTATACATGTTTAACCTGGCCATTGTGTACATGTTCAGCACATTGACAATCATGATAAACCACGAGGTTATCTATCGATCCCTTCATTATAGTAACAAATAGGCTCTAAGTCACAAATGGCTTCACAAAAAGACGTATTCGGCCTTGGCAAGTCTTACATAAAGCTTATTATATAAAACATCAGACACATTGAGCTCAGCAAAATATTGATCAGTATGAGAGATTCACCATTCTTATTACAAAAAAACACGTTTTAGCCATTACCTATTGTGTATGCACAGTTGCTATTATTACGACTAAGAGACACGACCAAGGGCAACGGGGGGAAAACGTGAAGAAAAATGCTGAACGTAAACTGTTACCTCATTAAGGGCGTCGAGGAGGAACAAAACAAGTAGAAATATGTCGGGTTTATTGTATGCTTATGTAACCACGTGATCTGTCATTCCGGATGTGTCTGTCGTTGTTTAGTTAACATGTAGTTAATTTGTTTTTCGGCACATCTGAATTTGATACTCCATTCTTTAATTTGGTATTATTGTCAACTCGGTCCCATTGTATACGAACCATAATTAATAAACGTCATTTCAAACTCGCTGACAACGCCATACGCGAGCTGTTATACAATGTATTGCTTTTATTTACATTCACTTTTTTTTCTTTGTCAAGTCATTAAGTCACTGGTAGAAAAGAATAACCAAAATGAACAACGACCATATCAATTTACGTTTCTAATTGGTCCGATTGACATTATGCACCTGAGTGATAGAGATGACGGATCGTAACCACAGAAACGCTTGACTTGTCTTCAGTTTCGTCTGAACGCGTGACTGACGTCGATAACGTAACGCTTTAACTGCCTCATAAACTGACGTAGCCTCAATATCGATGTCACTCCAGTAACTCCAGCCCTGGTGACCAACGTAACGTTTCAGTTTTATCGACTTTCCCAACGGATTAAATTTTTGAACAACCAGGATAAACAGCCTGAAAATAAATACAACAAAAGAACTATACAAATAAAGTAACTTATACTAAACAAAATAAACAAAAGTAAATATGTTAAAGGTTATATTTGTGTGTATAGTGTGGATAGGTTTAACATACGGATACAGTAGATTTCGAGGAGAGATTCCTAATGGATATAACGTGAAACACCCTTGTCGTGGAGGTGGTACTTGGGACGCTGTAGGACATATGTCTCCACAATATACTACACGAAAAAACGCTTTCGGACAGGTAAGCATTTTTTTCCTAGTCATTGCTAGAGACTGTTGTATATATATCCTCAAAATGTTAATTGAATTCGTCTTGTTTACGTTAGTGTGGGCATAACAAATCGCACATGTTGCGTTCTGTAATGAATAAGGTGAGGAAACCAGTAGTGTTATGCTAGTAGTCAAACCTTTGTGCGAGCTTTAAGTATGCAATATAACATCATTTCCATCCAAAGTCAGTTCATACCTGAATGTTGATACAATGTCTTCGAAGAAAAGACATGATGCAAACTACATGAATAATATCAGATTATTTGTCCAAAGCATTGTAAATATTTAATTTATAGATTACTAATTTGTATAGAGGTTGCAAGATGATGATGTTGATAGCCGAGATGAGATGGCAGCGTAAATAATGATGATGTCGATTATGTAAGATAAAATCTCTCTGTATCGTAGGTTTGTTTGAGAATAACCTGGAGTTCCACAAAGACCATGATGAACAAGTCAAATGTAATTATGATTTCAGGATGTCAGGAATATGCTTCGTGGTACCTCTAACTTCGACTGGAGTAAAGTCTGTAACACGGATTCTGATGGTGACGGTTTAACAAATGGTCAGGAGTTAGGAGACCCCCAATGTAGATGGAGACGTGGGGAACCCTCACCCGGACCTGTACTTGGACATCCAGGTAAGGAGACATGAACGTTGTTATCTTAAGTTCTATTGTAGCTAATCAAAAACCCTTCAATATCCAAGCTAATGGTCATAGATTGGCTAGATGAATAAAATGTAAGATAGTTGACAGAGATGCGTTTTGAATTTGCAAAAAGAGTGAAAGGGTTGAACTTTATACAGTTTTTTTAGATGAAAAGACCAGATATGTCAACTGTCATACATAAACGTACATGTAGGTCACTAAACTTAATAAATACTAAGCAATACCGCCATCGAAGCAATGACATTCTTCGTTGATAAAACGTTAGTTTAACACCAGTTCGATCTATCAGATACACACCTTATTAGTATGTGAACGTTGGCTTGATTAGTTTGCACGGAAGGGTTCAAGGCAAACACAAATAGCAACGGTTACCATTGTCTCGACTTTATCACAACCTCTGACATATATGCACCTTTTACCTAATGAAGACCAGTGTTTTCTAATAATCCCAGCCCATCTCGCGCAATGACAAAACGACAGATAATTACGAAGATTGATGCAAACGCAAACTTTACGGGCACAGAGACGTTCATAAGTTTTTTTTCCATCGAGCACAATATTTCCTCAATAAAAGAATCGTTTCATTGAATACATTTGTTCGTAGTAGACGTATGAATGTGTTCTTTACATGCCTGACTAGCGTTTAATGGCATGTCATACGGCTCTTCCTTATTACCGAACGACCTCTTCATTGATACGACCGAGTTATACGATTATATAAAGCTTTTATTTGTCCATATATATTCACTCCTCACCGCCTCAATCGTGGTCTCATTTGTTTATGTTATGGTATTTGAAGCAAAATATATTAAGAACATCAGTAATTAATAGTTTGTTATTTAACCTCAATTACTCAGTGAGCTTTGTTGTCTACGTATACGTTTACAAATGTACTTTTTTAACATTTGTATGTCTCCGTGTTAAACCTATTTTTTTCTTTTCTGTGTCGATATTTCTTTGTTCTCTGTGTGTGCCCAATATCGCCTGTCCAATATTACTAGATACATAGTCAAGTGTTCTACTGTCCTCTCTATCCAACCGCACAGTTTATGTCCCTTATTTTTGCACATAACTGTCATTGTTATTTCAAGCATGTGTCGCTTCTGCATTTCGTGTATTCAATCATATAAAACCGCTGACTATTTAATTGGCGCATTTGTTCGACCTATCACCAACTCGAGCCATTAATTTACTAGAGCTTCAACTTTGAGAGAAACATTTGTCTTAACCGCAATGATGATAATGACGGCATTAGATAATTATGAAATGTTAATAGGCGCCATTCATGTTATAATGTCTATATAATTGCTCTATAATTAACCTTAGCAACACCTCTTCAAAATTGATGAACAAATGTTGTTCTATTGACGAGTTAGTTAATATGTTTGAGAAAAAGCTATTCATCGATGGGAAAGTTGAATTTTGAGATTTATCGACTTATTGCAATGTTCACTTATTCACCGTGCTATTTCAAGAATCATGTGTCATATAGCAATGTAGTAAAAGAGGCTGGACGGTATAAAGTTAATGACAATTCGACAACCACCATGGTTTTTGTAAATGTAGGATTTTTGTGCACAATTCACATTCAAAGACAACCAGCGTCAAGCATACACTTTGCGATGCACTTTGTTAACGTGAGGAGAGTATGGTCAACCAGATTTTCCTTGACCATAACGTTATATAACAAACATTCAGAAATAAATACGAACTTTAATGAATCTGCAATATTTTAAAATAATACCGCACATAGCTATCGGCATAATGTCAGTCTACTCTTAACAATGACTTCTACAACATCACAAGGCATACTCAGAACATTTAACAATGACTTCTACAACATCACAAGGCATACTCAGAACATTTAACAATGAAATACGCGCTTTCATCAAATAGAGAAAAACAACAATGGTTCATGTGTTAGTGACGCTACTTAGTTTTCTCAGGTGTGGCAATATGAACACTGTTAATGACCGTCAAGTCTACATTGAACTGTTCAAGGTCACATGATCGAACTATAGTGAAGATAAAGTATGAATAACCACGTGAGACAGTGACATATGCCTGTACAATATTTTAACTAGGTCCGTTTGCCATTGTATTTAACAGCATATTGCTTGAATCTCTAATGTTAAAAAGTGAACAATAAGTGTAACAAATCACCATACAACGAGTACGAAAATGTCTACAGCCACACTCGCGATTGGTAAAGAACACCCTGAGGTGAGCGAGAATGCAATGCCTTATACATTGATACATTACTTGAACTCGGGATCTGTACTAATTCAGAGTTGGGTGTTAAGGACATTATGGCTATTGTCAATGTTTGGTTCAGATCAGCCGGTTTGCTAACATGAAATTTGCTGACATAAGCATTACACACTAACACAAATTGTGTAGATATTTTTACATCTGTCTTTGTGTATCAACATGCAGTAGACAAGGGACAAGAGACACTTCAAACGACAAGAAACAATAAAAGTTTGTTTCTGATGTGGCGTCCGCCCTCAGGCGCCGTATTACAAGTCAACAACATAGTGTTATATTGCGATTCTGACAAACGGAACAAACGCATGTTTGATTATGTCTCAATTAGCACATGATATTGTAATTTGTAACATTATATCATTTGTAAAATTTATATCTGTGCCTGTTTTTTGACTTGGTTTATGACTCAGGTTGTAAAATATTAATAACAAAAGAATCATTCCCGTATGAATGTAAGACGCACTTAATTCAAGTCTTGATTTGACAATGCACTTTTAACACAATGGTCGTTAATCCCTTTGTCTTGATCATACTAACCTTTGTTGCAGTTGGTTTTAAGTTAAACTAATTTCATTCCTTGTTTGATATATAGTTGCCGACAGTCTGATGCGCTTTGACATAATTAGGTCATAAGCGTTACGTTCATTTGATAAAGCTTTTAATTTCCTTTCTTCCATAATTCAAATAGTTGCTGTCTCATTCTTTGTATCTATATCCGATATAATTAATAACTGTATACACATATCTTAATGTTCGTTCTCTTTTTCTCTAGGTCTTTGCGAGCCAGACAGACGACAATGTACCAGTGGGTTCACATTTAGCGATTGCCCAAACCCGTTCGCCGCCAATACTGGAAGTGGTATCCAAAAACAGCTACCGATTGATGCCAACGATCACCCGCAGCGATTCCTGGCCAAGACTGGACGAGTTGGACCTTCTGTAATGAACATGGGCGGTAGAAACCTTGGAATGGGTAGCGGCCAGGGATTCCAGAACCAATGGCAACAGCCCCCTGTACAAGCCACAGACTTTAGACGAGGAGGTGTCTCAGGTGGAATGGCAGGTTCTTCAATATTCGGACCCTCATCTTCAGGAATGTCTTCACAGTTCCCCACACCAGATATGAGCCGTGGCAGCGGTAGCAGCTTTTTCTCTGACCCTTCTTTCTCATCTATGTCTAGAGACACTAGTTCGTGGCAATCAGCACCCTCAATGGGTATGCAAGGTGGACGAGGAGGAGCAGGGGGGTTCCCGCAATCTTTCATGGGATCGCAGTCTCCGACAGGCTTCAATAGATTCGAAGATCCAACTATGGGTGCTGGAAGAATGAGTGCACCTGGAATGTCTGGAATGTCTGGAATGTCTGGAATGCCTGGAATGCAATCCGGTTTTGCAGGAGGTATGTCACCAGCGATGGGCGGTGGGATGAGTCAAGGGATGGGTGGAGGAATGGGTTCACCCATGGGCAGAGGTATGGGCGGAGGTATGGGCGGAGGTATGGGAGGTATGGGTAGCGGTATGGGTTCAGGAATGACTTCTAGTATGGGTTCTGGTGGATTTGGACCTCCTGGACCGCCACCATTCTGGATGAGAGGAGGACCTTTCCAGAGATTCTAAACTAAATGAACAATTGGTGTGTAGTGGTCTACAATGGTGGGGAAAACAAACTCATACTCAGCTTTATAAAGTACAGTTTGGGAGAACGTATTCAAGTACTCTTCAAAAGAGTTACGCGACCTGGTGTGATGTGTATTTAAGTCTGGTCTTCCAGCTCTGAGTTGACTACACATTTAACAACATGTACACTGCTCCCATATTTATATTGTATTGAAACTGTATTATTTATAACTATTATTTATGTGCCGTTGGGGGCAGTGTACTTTGTTAATTGCACCCCAGGGCTGGAGACCGTTCCTTTAGCAGCCTTGAGTTCGAATCCTATGGATGTACACAGGTGGTTTCAAGTATGTACAGATTGGATAACTAGTCTGTTCAAACTACACAAGTAGTGAAGTAAATCCTTACAGTAACTAGTACTGGCTGTACTTAGTATACTAGTTACTGTTTAACATGTCATGTTTTGCTTCATTGATGAAGGTAAAAATGTGACAAATTGATGAATTGTTTGAACAATTCATTGTACTATATTTAAAATGTAAGAAAAAGCCTTAAAGGCAAAATAATGAATCACGATGATCTATTAGAATGCAACTATTTGAATTCTGTCTTTGTTAACAGCTATTGTTGGTGTGTTGTAATAAATTACTTAATAATGATGTGGCGTTTCTCTTATAAAATGTGTTATATGAAGGGGTTCATAACTATAAACATTACAACAGTGTAATGCGCATCTAGTATTTCTACAGAACAAAACAACACTGACATTTGCTCTCACCTCGTACTACTGAGAACACATACTTATTTCTAATCGATACATCAATCAATCACCATAGAAGGAGCTGTTTGCAGTGGATTGCAGTGTTGCTGGACAATGCCGTTTTATTGCACAACGGGTGAACTATAGAAAGTCACATGTCAGATGAGCACGCTCTCTTTGTCTTGAGTTGAATATACTGGAGTATATCAAATGTGGTATCAATGACAGCTGTACACGCATACATAATAACAACTGATCAATACGGGCCATTTTATGACAAAATCCACGTACGAACACTTATGGAATAAAGGTTAGCTGGTATCGAAGTATATTATGTATATGGTACCTATATGTAGAGGTTTGGGTGGAAGTTATCCGACGTTATAGTAAAACACAGTGATTTGTCAGACTCCATAACGCCACGTGTACCATACAAATGATAGATCTGACTACTCCTTGTTGTATGAATGGATTGATTGTGGTTGAAAACTTTAACATTTTCCCAATTATTTGTAATTATCATATGATAATATCATATTTTGATTTACATACAAAAGTAGACGTAACAACATTGTAAATTCATTGAATTATGTGTAAATTACTTAATTGCTTGTATAACTAACAATGCCATTACTATACTATGATCTAACCCCGTACATGAACCAGACAAAGTATGTAAGACACGGTATAATCATTCAATCATTAACACTTTGTTCATTGCTTACATGTCGCTGTTATATTGAATTGGTAATACTTTATCTATAACATTAATCATTCGTAGGAGATCAAAACATAACGTACTCGGTTCAACTGGTGAGAGAAGTACAATCAAGTGAACTATGTCTGGTAAAAAATCTGCTCAGTTCAATATACGGATAAATCGATTAAAAAGGATGAGCGATACGTTTGAAGGCACTTTGGCTAATGAAAGATCATTTTGACTGACCCCGTAAGGTTGTCAGTGTGCATGTTCACGTAGGCCATCACGTACGCGAGTACTCAAGTTTTATATAACTAGTACAGTGGAATAGATTTTCTCATTTATCACAAATCCCTCATGCTGCAGTAGCGCGGGTACAATGAATAAAAACAAAGAAACAACATAAAACACACACACGATCGTATAATATGTGTAAAACATACTGACATATAATACCTGTTTACATACGAGATGCTTTCCAACATGTATAGTTAAAACTACTAAACAATTTCGCCATATTCATACTACACACGAGTATATTCTTTGAACCAACCAGTACTAAGCAATAAAGGCCAAGTGTCTTGCTCAAGGAAATAATGGGGAGCCCTGAGTGTCCGTCCGACAGGCAAATGACAGATTACATGTTCGACTCGATAACTACTGCGCCGTGTCACTCCCTTTTACACAAACAACATTCCACTATGTGGTTTGAAATCACACTTGTAAATATGAGGAATGCTTTGTTACAAAATAATAAACTTGTAACGTTGGATATCCACCTGTATGCTATGTATGGTATGTACAAACAGATGTTAACACGCATTTAGTTATCTAGACTTTGCATGCCGATAAATATATACATATACCAGTACAAAAAGGGCCAAGGATGAACAATGCGTACGCAGCTGGGCTAGCCTGTTATGTATGCATGTGAAGGTCATAAAACAATGCGCACCTAATAAACACTTGTACCTAATAAAATAAATATGTCGCTCATTCAATTAATATTGACAGCATATACATATAAATCAACAATATACAGAACGTCCAACAAATTACCACCCTATATTCATGTTACACAAATCACTCTTTCCTAATCAAATGAATGATTAATACTCGAAAACGAGCGATAATCGTGTTGAAATTAAGTTAACATGCATCACTATTTGACATCTGCAATGTGATGAAATAATTAGCTTACTTTGTTCACCAGTTCAAGGTCTTGTCTTTATAACAACGTGTAAAACAATTAACCTTTCCCATCAGATTTATGGTGTCACGATAAGTACTGACTTTGTGATCTCAATCAAACAGTGTAAAGGTATGAATATCAGTATACAGTGTAAAGGTATGAGTATCAGTCTACAGTGTAAAGGTATGAGTATCAGCCTACAGTTTAAAGGTATGAGTATCAGTCTACAGTGTAAAGGTATGAGTATCAGTCTACAGTGTAAAGGTATGAGTATCTGTCTACAGTGTAAAGGTATGAGTATCAGTCTACAGTGTAAATGTATGAGTATCAGCCTACAGTGTAAAGGTATGAGTATCAGTCTACAGTGTAAATGTATGATTATCAGCCTACAGTGTAAAGGTATGAGTATCAGTCTACAGTGTAAAGGTATGAGTATCAGTCTACAGTGTAAAGGTATGAGTATCAGTCTATATCGCCTTGGTATGCAACATGTTCATTTTGAGGTTATTACGTTGTAACTTATGGGTACCGTTTTACTACAGCACTTGAAATCTAACGTTGGATTTAATTGAGTGTTTTTCCTATTTTATTCAAGCTTTAAATGTATGCGTATGTATGATGTATGACATTTTGTGTGTTTGTTTCATTTTTTTTCTCTGATGTACGTATCACCCAATCTCCTACCATGGAATGCCATAAACAAACATGATTGGATGACAATGCTCACCCACGCACTCATAGCTGCCATTGATGTGACGTTGGGTATCATCTTTATTTTCAAGATGCAAGAGTAGTGTATGTGTTAATTAATACGTCATGTAAGGCTTAGCAACGTAGAATTAAGTGCACATGTATACATAGCCAACACATGGACATATCTAAAACAAGAAACGCGCCAAATGCTAAAGAAATACCGCATAGGATAATTGATAAATATAACACAACTCAATTCAAAACCCTAACATAGCATATAACATGCATGTAGGCTGTTCCAATAACATAGTATATAACATGCATGTAGGCTGTTCCAATAACATAGTATATAACATGCATGTAGGCTGTTCCAATATCATAGTATATAACATGCATGTAGGCTGTTCCAATATCATA
>ENA-OREC01001864-OREC01001864.1-marine-metagenome-genome-assembly--contig:-NODE-1864-length-11143-cov-14.649828_pt1 | contig 11143 bp, 13 predicted proteins | sample MGYA00248626_ERZ508543 | MGnify/ENA primary metagenome ERZ508543 (study PRJEB26211, sample SAMN05518279) | marine metagenome | isolation source: Puget Sound, Washington, USA | host: Bankia setacea... | reverse complement strand
CCCCCCAAAAAAAGTGGATGAATTTTCATATTGTGCGTCATTGATTGACAAGAGGATTTTAGAAAGTTGTACTGCTTAAATACCGGTATAAACTGAGATGTTCAATGTGTGTTCAAATATCCCATTGCTAATTTACTATTGATTATTTCTATACTTGTTAATCTTTGTTGAAGTGTGGTATTTTGCCGATACAATATCTTTCCTTAGTATAGATTTAAATAGCGTTGAGATAGAGTTGACCTTTGACATACCAATGTGAGTGAATATGTCTGTTACAACTGCTACCTTATTGAGATATATATATAATGAATTCTGACACAAAATGGTTTAGACTGTAGATTGTGGGTTGTATTTTGATTCTTTGGTAAAATTTGTTGACTTTGATTTTTTTGTTCATAGAATTTCTCTAAAATACAGGATTTTCAAGGTAGCAATTTACTCTATTCTCACATAAATAATCTCAATTTGAGCTAATCAATGTAAGTACCTGACCACACATAAAAAAACAAAACCAGAAGTAGACAATACACATGATAAACAGTTGTTTGACCTTAGTTCGCTGTTTAAACTATAGAAACCTGTTTACTGAGCTTTGTTTAAAGACTTGATTGTTTTTATCCTCAAAAATACCACTCTAAACTAACAATCCTCTCTACTTTACACTTTGTCTGTCTCAAGTTGTTGTTGTTGTTGTTGTTGTGTTTAATATGTTTGGTCTTCAAAATAAAGAGGTCGTAATATTGGACCATACTGTATATCTAGAGGTCAATATAGTGCACACATGATACCCTGTGGCTGAACAACTTACACAAAACTTAAACGTACGCACATTTTTGAGACTTGAATTAAATCGAAATCCCTCTCGTTAATTCAACTTAACTTTATTTTTCTGATACTTTGTTCTGACTGATTCAAACACTAGCTTTATTGTTTAGACAATTTTGCCCAGCTGTTTGTGAGCTATTAAGATGCAAAATTGGTGTGTAACTTTTGCATAAGTGCACTAGCAAAACAGTACCCTGTTCATTATACCAAACGATTTAAAGAGCAGAACGTTACTGTATCTATAGGTTTCCATGTCCCTGGTACTTACGACTGAATCATGCTAAGTTGTTCTTCAATTTTGTCAGTTTTTCTCTCCAGTTGCATAGCTATGAGATTCCTGTAACGATCTGCAATGGTGTCTAAAACTTCACCTTTGTCAGTAGTCAAGCCAAGCAGCAGGAACATAACATCTGGACACTGTCACTCAAGTAGACAAAACATTGTTGTAGAGCAAAGATAAAGAACATAAACACTTCTCAGGAAAAGAAAGAAAAACTATGCAAAAGAAAGTGTTCTAGAGAAACGATAAAGAAGAAGAGGAACATCTCAGTATGTAGTGGTATAATTATCATGACTAATTTCATCCAAATAAATTCACAAAGGAAGACCACTCTTTGCACAATACAAATCAGTGTTACTATGAAGAGCTAAATTAACTAACCATTATCTGAGTTATTTCAGATTGAAAATGTTCATTCTACATGTATTAAGTTGGGCCGTTTTAAATGTTCGGTAATTGTAATTGTGAAACTATTTGAGCTGCGCTATATTTTGTAGAGACCAGTGAAATAACACATTCCTAAATGAGTGTTTTAGTAGCTGTAATATAAAGTTGCCAATCCTACCTTGGTGAGCACACGCAACATGTTACTAACAATGACATCCGGGTAGTCAGGGTCCGGCCCATCCTCCGCCAGTAGGTAGGGGATTACTACAATACTGCCCTTACTCACCAATACGTCTCCAAAACCCTAAAAACAAACAATTTGCTTAATTAACTCTCAACCTAAAAGAAATTCATTTTTAGCATTTATCTCATTACCAAAGAGGTCCTCAATTTGCAGCATCTATCCATTTATGTAATAGATACACATTTTGACACATTTATACCAGAACATTTCATCCACAATCCACAGACAAGAGATTTTTCTATTGTTTCTGATGTTTGAGTTTGTTGCTATTCTGTGTCAAATCACGTTGACAACTTATCAATTTCATATCTTTGAGATGACACGACTTTAAGTGTGATTTATAGCTTTTAAAGATACACAGAATGGTGAAAAAGAATGAGGTTTAACAGAGCTTAGTTGAACAAAGAAGCAGACAAAACGCACATATTCACCCCTTGACCAGTACGACTAACTTACAGAAGTTATTGGAGCTTCAAACATGTTCACTACACCAGAGCCATCTAGTTGAAACTTTGCTTTAATTTTCATCGCTTTGTTGGCTTTAATGTCATTGCTGCCCCTGAATATATCCATAGGGCTCCAGAGGACAGTTTCATCTGGAAGGAATACCATCTTGTACTCTGGCACAGAATGAAACTTTTTCTTCATGTTCTCTTGTACTGAAACATTTAAAAGTGTGGGTATTTGTCAATATCGTGTACTGAAACATTAAACAGTTTCGGTATTTGTCAATATCGTGTACTGAAACATTTAAAAGTTTGGGTATTTGTCAATATCTTGTACTGAAACATAAAACAGTTTGGGTATTTGTCAATATCGTGTACTGAAACATTAAACAGTATGGGTATTTGTCAATATCTTGTACTGAAACATTAAACAGTTTGGGTATTTGTCAATATCGTGTACTGAAACATTAAACAGTTTCGGTATTTGTCAATATCGTGTACTGAAACATTTAAAAGTTTGGGTATTTGTCAATATCTTGTACTGAAACATAAAACAGTTTGGGTATTTGTCAATATCGTGTACTGAAACATTTAAAAGTTTGCGTATTTGTCAATATCTACCACACAATTATGTCAAAACGATAACAAAAGATGTTATAATGACTTGAAAAAGTTATCACACAGATGGTAGAATGATTTGGTTAAAGAGATGTTTGAAGTGCTGTCTTACATTTTTAAATTGCAATTGGACAAGAATGCAGGTGAGTGTCATTAATACTGGACAAAGTTTAAGATTTCACAGCTTTTATATCTAGATATATGTAAGTGTGTGCATTTTGGGCTTTAACCATTAACTGAGGATAAGTTGTAAAGAGATTAATTATATCAAGACAGATTTGCAAGTTTTAAAAAGTTTGCTTTTTTAGACAAGTTTTAACATTTCGAGGGGTGAGAGTGAAAGGCTGTTTTGTTATAGTAAGGAACAAAGAAACACCCAATCAATTTCTACACAAAAGAATGGGACTTACTTTTCGTTCCACCATCTATAAATCTTTGTTCTGTTGGTGACATCATGGGGCATCCGTCTACCTTGACACTGGCTTGGTAACCCTGTTGTATCATGCCTATATTGGTTGCAGCCATGTTAAACTCAGTGACCGTTTCTTCCCACTTCCAAATCATGAACTGCAGAGCCTCCTCAGACACATTCTTACAGCCGCATAACTCAATCTGAAATCAGACATCAAATTTACCTTTCAGCAATATATCCATATAAAGTGTATATGTATAATGGACTCTTGGGTTGTATTTGATTGTTTAATAAACTATTCATTCCTAAGTACACATTCCCTCTATACATAATATTAGTACTAGCAATGAAATGCATGGCTTAAAATAACTTATTGAGACTAACGATCAATCTGACCAGTTTGGAATCCATATATATCTCAAGAGGTTCAGAAAACTATATAAAACAAGCCATATGTGTGGAATGGAATAAGAAATGCTTGAAATTACAGGGCTAGTGCAATGTTTATGGTATAAATATTGTTATTGCCACTGCCATACATCCTCGAGTGTTCACAAGTAAAATGATGGTTCTTCAAACGTTGTCAAAGCTCAAGTATAAATAAAACTAATGTTAATTGTTCTGACTACATACATATTCAGGGCCTTTGAAACACTTTGTCATCCAGCGTATGCCTGCATTGGTCAGTTTGTAGCACCCTGAAAAACATGAATATATACTTCTGTTTTTACAATGTCATTTACAAGTCATGAAGATAACACAAGTATAACATCACAAGTGCAACTATAGTTGTTATTTTCTCTTATTTCTGTTTTCTTTCAACATGTATTTTACTGTTATGTTTTGCTTATACATTTGTATGAAGAAATAATCACTTAATCACTTGTTATTTCACATAAACTTTAATCAAATGAGTTCTAGAATTAACAAGGAAATTGACAAAACAAACATCTATAAATCAATATTCAGAGCTCATTATTAAATTTACTATACACCGTATCAATGTTATATTACAGTAGTTTAACATAAAGTGATATGTAATAGTTATAGTTAAGTGTTAAAAAGGCTTAATTTATATATGAAAGAACTATCTGTTAAAGAAAACAGATTTTGTCCTTATTTTAATACATGTTTTTTGTCCTTATTTTAATACATGTTTCCAGTCATTATTTTAAAACATGTAACTTAATTAATTTGTTTTTCATTTAAAGTTATAGACCTGGCTATATATAGGATCTTCTATGAGGTGTCATTTAGTATAAACCTTTATGAATCAAGTTTACAGAATGATTTTATGCAAGCATCCCATGAGCTATATAATATTTCTGCAGGAACAAGCTTTCTAAACTTTAACATGAAAATAAGAGCAAGATGACTTTTCAGCGTGCATGAACATTTTGCTGGACAACTTTTCCACAGGTTTCTTGCATGTCTCAGGTTATATTAGACTAGTGCAATATAAAGGTATTGGTTTTGGTTATATACCAATGAAATCAAGGTCAGTTCTGTAATAATACCATTTCTACTTGCCTATAAGACTGATTCTGCTGACTTGGGGCAAAGACACCTTTCTGTTAGCCAGCAGGTACCAGAATGCATCTGTCATTTGGTCGGCCCCATTAAAGGTCAGGGACATGACGTCTGCTGTAATACTCATTGTCTTCATGTAGCTCTGAAATAAAGTGTATAAATAAACAACTAACAAAGGTATACCCTGATCATGCACTTCACTAAATTATCTCCCTTTAAATAGTTTTGACCGGAATATAATCCTCGTTCAAGCACCCCCTCTAGAGGTCGTATACTGCAACTGTGTTAAGTATCATCTGTATCAGTTCTTTCAGGAGGAGTCGTGCTATCAAGACATTTGGAAAGACAGAGAGGGTGATTCCTGTATATTCACCCCCAACATTTTGTTTACAGATTGGGGATAAATACTTTAATCTAAAAATCTTCCCTTATGGACGAAAACTTAATGTAATCTATGAGCACGGATTAGAAAAGAGACCATAAAATGTTTGCGCTAACTATGTGACTCAATTACACATGGTTTGTTTGTTCACAGTTGTTCACTGTTACCTGACGATGTCACTCTTTTTCTAATCGGCACAACTCTGTAAATTTGCCTGGTTTTGCAAGAATATTCTCCCATTCAACCAAGAATTAATTAAGATAAAAAAAACACCTACGAAAACATGAATAGTTTTAATTTGTTTTATGGATATATAAAAGTTTGAAAACGTATTACACTTCTGGACATCCAAGAAAACAACAGTACATTGAGAACATAATCATCGATGAAACACACATCCACAAGGGAGCAAACTCTAAAAAAATCACATAAAGAAAATATGAAATACTTGAAGAATTATTCAATAAGTTAAATACGTACCATACATTGCTGGATATTTAAAGCACCATAATCTGTCGTTGATTGCAACAGGTTTTCCCTAGTAAGGTCCACTGGAATAGAAAATAACGGCTAGATTGAGAGTTCTAGTATGAATTGAGTACAGTGAAGTTTGGCTAGTAAGACCACTCTTGGGACCGATGAAAAGTGGTCTTAAAAGCAAGTTAGTAATAAGAACCAAAATAAGGCGGCCATTATAGCGAACCGGTTTTAATATTGAGTGGTCTTATGACAGTGGAACTTATCTATATCAGTTTTTGTGTGTGTTTTTTTAGCATTCGACTTTTGTCGGCTCTGCGTGGTCATTCGTTTTTTTCATCCCCGCCACAACGGCCAATGACCTCCGACTTTGAAGGATTTCTATACCAGATCTTATCCATTACATTATTTTCTTATCTTAATTATATTTTAAACTATTTATTTTACAACGATTACGTAACAAGTTATACAACTTATATTAATCATGCTCGTTAGCACCCTTGTTTGCGTTCCGATGGTCTTCGTGTGGGAGGAAACCGGGGTGCCCTGAGGAAACCCACCTGTCTGACTTGGTGACCACATGACCAAGTCAGACAGTATCTGTATCAGTGAATAACAATGACATATTCAACTACTATTATGCAACATTGGTGGGGAGTGGAGTCAATATAAGTTAATTTTTTGTATAAATAATTTCCAGTCAGATTTATTCTCGGCTATATATCAGAGAAACAGATATGAAATTCTAAGGCTTTATTCCAAAAAATATTAACGACTGATATCGCATTCAAAGGTAATAGCTTTAATTGTAGGACAAGAAATCAAATGTTGGTTGTGATTCTAATTTTTTAGGTAATTTTTTCAAATTTTCAAAGTTACTACAAATAGCACAACTACCTTGCATTAAAAATATGTACTAGGATAGCTCTTGAAAATTATATTAACAATGACCAACAATTTAACAGACATTTTCGATAACAGTTTCTACCTTGGCCAAACCTGCCTAGTTAGATGTGCAATAAATGCGATTTCGTCTTTCTAATTTCGAACATGTCGTTTTGATGCAAGTACCTTACTATAACACTTGTGTAACATAGTAAAAGTGGTCTTATACATGAAGAGGTCTTATCTATGGGGCTGGTCTTATTAGTGAAAAGGTCTTTAGTTTGTGGTGGTCTTATATGGGGTGAAGGTACCTGGGTGAACTCTTTTGTTGGTTTTCTTCAGTTTTCTCTTGCTTTGTAACAGATCTGCAGAATTTACCATCTGTGACATCACCATAGGAAAGTTGCTATTTTGAGATCGTATTTTGGACATAGACTGTAATTCAAACAAACAAGCATAAGAACAGTGTACTGAGTTCTCTTTAAACAGTACCGAAGTTTAGTAAATGTATTTACAAACATCACAGTTGATCAACATTGAAATAGTTATACATGTATTCAGTTTAAACATGCTATCTGACTTAATATACTATACGCAAATATAGGACACATATAAAACCACATTAGCATATTCTGCATACCTGTGACAAAATGTTTAGAAGCCAATGAATTAAAAGTTGATTATTTACGTTTCATTCATACTTTACTAGTCAACAAGTGAATTAATCATCTAATTTATACATATAATGCAGTTGTTTAATCCATTTCCTTACCTGAGATTCAGAAAGTTCCTCTTCTTCCTCAAAATCATCCTCATCCTCATAGTCGACGTCGTTAGCTGTGGCTGTTGAAAACATTAGAAAGTTAATGCTCTACTGAATGTTTCATGTTATCGATACAACCATATACATATTTAGGCATACTATTTCCCTGTCCCTTTCTCATTCGGTCTCTGTCTGCAACATTTCTATTACTTGCTATGGTTGCAGTATCTGTATAATTTTGGGATTTTGGCCGATCAATAAATACAATTAAGATGTCTTAACACATTGATAAAAGTGAATTAATAATTGATTATTTTAACAAGCATTATTATATATGTACTGTTGTAGTTTTGCCATTGTGTGCATATTGAAGACAAAACTAGCTGTGTTAGAATTTTGTTGCAATTTTAATGAAAAGTTCCATGGGAGAAACCATCATTTTAAATTATGAAACAATTGTAATTTAAAGGATTTTGCATGCATTAATTCCTGATTTATTAAATTACATAAAGAAATTAAGCTCATATGAACCGAGAATTATGAGACTGGATGAGTTAGGGTAATAAGGAGATAGACCAGGAAATATTTACCAGAGTCACCTGACGTCCATTGGTTACTTTTTTGGTCCAGGCTAAACTTGACAATGTAAAGTAATTCTACGGCGTACATTGTACATAAAAAGGTGTATCATAAATATTTTGCAGCTGCTGAGTGATCTATAATGTCAGTTACATCAGTGATGTGATAAAGGCAAAAAGATTTGAGTTGGGGGTTTTATTCCTTGACTTTGAAATTTATAAACAAGAAATTAAATTGTGAAAGTTTAGGTAGTTCTTAAATTTATATCAAACCTCAGAAGTCACATTGATATATTAAATGTTCGTAAAATATATTTTTTACTCAATTTGACGTACACAAATGTTATAAAACTGTCTCTTAACAAGTCTAGTCCTTTAACACATTAAGTGTCGATGAACTCATTCGACAGTATTGGTGCGGCCCCTCTGATGTCTTTGATGCTTGTGATTTGTCACATGTTTTTGCATGTCACATGTCACAAAATCGCCGCATTCAAAATGCTTTGTTCATCGTAAGCTTGATGGTAAAAAATTAAACTGCTGTTAAGAAACATATCAACTGCTCGCTTTGAAGGCGACATAGTTGTTATAACAATAATATCCAAAGTTATTAAGTCTGTGTATCCATTGCATTGATAATCGCGATCTTTCGACCACATGCAAGAATCAAGCATTTCATAACATAATAAAATACTAGCGAGATACCGAAGAGTATTCAATAACCATTTGTTTAAATATTTTTTTAAGTGTATTAACAAAGAAAGACATGGAAATGAACATAGACATGCAGTGAATTTTGTTGGATTCAAATTCAGACATTGGCAGATTTGGGCATTTCTTTTACTTGTCAAAAAAGAGTTATTCATAATTTTCACTAAATTATCGGTAACCATAATTATCCATGTTATGCTTCCAATGTATGATTTATTTCAAATATTAACCATGTTCTACTCCATTATATAACTTTTATTTGTGAGAATCTCAGTAGCTGTGTGCTTACGTCATTACTTCATGTAGTAAAAATAGATCGAATACACGGATATTGATTTAGTAAACGTCTATTGGTACTAATTAAAACAGTTCCGTTTACACATGTAAATGTGACGGCCCTAAAGCCATAAGGCTGATTTGTAATATTTCATGCAATAAAATTAATGTTTTAGTTGACTTTTCTAGAGCCATTTCTCATTCAGCCCTATAAAGAGTAGTTAAGCTTTATAAAGTATGTAATTGTGTATAAATCATCAGTACATTAGTGTAGCAACATTACCTCCTTTTAAGATATCACTGTTTTCTGTATACTGCTGCTGTTGTTGTTGCTGTTGTTGTTGCTGTTGTTGTTGCTGCAAATGTTGTTCAGGTGCTTTTCCCCCTGTTGACTTTCTTGCTGTTTGTTTTGTACGTGCCATGTTGTAGAAGTCGATGGGTATGTATGTCTATTCTTTATTACTCCATTGTCTTGACCCAACAGGCACTGTAAACAGAGTACATAGAAAATATTGAAATACCAGATTTAGAACACAGGTGGATTGAGAGTGGTGTACTGTCAGTTACATATAGACGTTGTTTGCTACTGAAAAATCATAAACACAAACCTAACTGTTCAATGTTCAACATTAAATTGTCATTCGATTTGGTTGAGCGATCATCCAAATTCCAAATATATCATGTACATACCATCATATAAATGTAATGGGCAAGGTTATAAAAATGCAAGTACCTATTTAATGATACATTCAGTCTGGCAACATGTACCTAGAGTTCCCGAAGTTAAAATTAATTTAGTTCCAGAAGAAATTAGGAACACATTATTAGGAATGTGTTAATGTTTAAAAATAGATCCTGCTACATATACACTGATCTAGATTCTCCCAAACTATTTTGAACCTAACTCTGCTTCATTGAGCCTTGATTCACACCGTGTTTAAAAACTGAGTACACATATGTAAGTATAGATTCCTATAGTTAGCTGACATATTAAGCAAAGTAAGTATCAACAGTGTTTTTAAAATCGATTAAAATAAACTCCTCTACATGTATATACAACCAGACACACATGATGCATCAGTGAGCTAACGCACATATTGAATTGCATTTAGTGATTCATTTTCATCTTAGCGCAAAAATCCGAAAACCAGAAGACTTGACATAAACTTAGTATTTGTTTCTCACGTGTAAAACTAGCACGGTTAGTATATTTCACCTGTATACATGAAAGCTGTTTACCTGTATCCTTGAGCACCTTGAAGGCACGCTTGTTTATATGAAAACATCGTACTACCTGTTAATCGATTATCTATTTTTTTTATCAACAATGACATATACTCTATATAACACAAATGTTAAATTTTAGAAGCGCTGCATCGAATATCTAAAAAAAAACAGTAAATCCCCAAAACAGGGGTTGTTCAAGTAATTTAACTCTCCTTAAAGTACAGAACATTATTCGCCTTGCATTTCCCAAAAAGTTAGTTCCGTTTAACCCTAATTCGACACTCTTCAATTTGGAGGCCTATGTCTGCCCATGGTGGTGCGCGTTATTTAAAACAATACAAAACAGAAGTGCCGGGACTGATTGATAACCTGTGACTTTCAACTAGGCTGTACTTATAAAGTAAACACCCTCTTTTAAATTTATGTCAAACCTCGAATGACATACAACGACTGTCAATGGAAGAAAAACATGCTAGACATCCTGACCTAGTTCTGTTCAATGCAAATGATAGGTGGGTGGGGTAAAATAAATATTTTTTTCTGGAAATATTGAAAGTAGGTCAAATAAGTTGGGCACCGGCCTGTTGTCAATGTATGTGTTATAGCTTGTTTTTCATATCTTTGTATTTTCCTTTAGTGTTTACATGCAATGTAATACGGCTTATCTTGTTTTTAATACCAACATTTCTAGTAAGGCTGCATGCAGCCGTTCACTCTTTACAAATTACAGTGCTTTTTTCAGATCCAGTAGGCTGCTCAAGACAGACATACATCTAATTTACGATTCTATCAACCTTAAATGCAGAGGTAGCGATTTTGGCTGTAGCAATGCTGGCTTATAGCAAATCCTGATGGCATGACTGAGTCTTTTCTCTCCAGTAAAATACTGCCAACTGTTGTGATTAAGATTTAAATAAATTAGCAAAATGTATTAAAAAGATAAGCTGTATCAAAAACCAACTGCTTTAATAACCTTACTCATTGACTATAAAACTAGATGGTGTTGCACTTTTTCCCTTTTTTTTAAAAAATAAATAAAACTACTGTCCGGCTTTTTTTATTCCCGGTAAACGGGTTTTAGCATTAAGGCCCAGTAACCGGG
>ENA-OREC01001863-OREC01001863.1-marine-metagenome-genome-assembly--contig:-NODE-1863-length-11147-cov-11.698193_pt1 | contig 11147 bp, 2 predicted proteins | sample MGYA00248626_ERZ508543 | MGnify/ENA primary metagenome ERZ508543 (study PRJEB26211, sample SAMN05518279) | marine metagenome | isolation source: Puget Sound, Washington, USA | host: Bankia setacea... | reverse complement strand
TGCGTTTGGGTTATTTTCTTTAATTTAAATCCTACAACTATGACTAAAGTACGGAAATACATTTAAATCAAACTTATGCTAATTGACTAAGTGTGTGCATTCTTATTCATTATGCGCAGACAAGTGGAAATTATTATTCTCGGAGTTTTTTGTGAGTTATCCACATTGTTCACAGGCGTCTGCAACTAACAGTTAGATCATCTACTGCATGCATGAATAATTCAACATTTATTTCCCTGTAGAAGATATAGCCGTACATGCGGTAGGCAATGATGCAGGCAGAATTTTAATTGTATTTAAATGACAGTCCACAGTCACCTGTCAAGTTAAAGCGTCAACTGTCGACGGCGACTAATCACTATTGAGCGCCAGTGTTTCATCAAACAGTTTGGAAGTTTTGTGTCACTAATCTGTAATAGAGATATTGCGGAGGCCAAAACTACAGCCCACAACCTCATATAAACGTGGGCTCTCTCATCACCAGGCAACATACTTATACAAAGACGGCAAAGAAGGTAAGTAATACAGTACATACAGGCAGAATCAAATTCTAATTGCCTAGACGTACGAAATAAACTATGAAAAATACAAAAATGACTCAAATCATTCTGATAATACATCTCAAACAAATATAACAATGAAAACATATATATATATATCCTATAGTTAAGGTTAACTTCTGTAAGCAGTGTTCAAATCGATAGTAATTCCAATACTGAGAATTGCTAGATAGGAACAACAGGAACCTTTCTAAAATTGCTTATTCTGCAAAATATATAATTCTTGTTTACACGTCCTTGTAAGTGTATAACACAAAATTATAGAATACTAATACATAGATAATTTCACTATAATACGTTGACCATATTTCAACCGAATAAATAATGATTGGTTGTACAAACAGATAGACACGTTATTTGTGATATGTATTATGTTCATAGATAACTGTGTCTGTTCACCTGTGTGTCTATGTACATTCATGCAGTAAAGTACAATGTAACACATTAGTCAATTCAAGTTTAAAGGTTCCCTTATCATTTACCGTTAATTAAATTTGAATGATCTGTATCTCTAATCGTTAATCGTGTACACAAACTATACTTGCCAGTGTATTCTCTTTAGTGAATGTGTACATATACCTGCTAAGAAAAGACACTTTGAATTGACCAATTACTGGTTTAACACTAGTAGGTTAATTTGTGAGATGTAACAACATGCAAGTTTACCATGAACTCCATCAGTATCGCGTTCTTTCCTAATGAGTGGGGTTCGTATATAGAAATGTTAAGTACTAAATTTGCTCCAAGCGTCATTTGATTAAAAGGTTAATATTATATTCGAGTTTAATTTTAATTTAATTACTATCTTGTTCCGTATTTACGAACGTGTGACAGTTATAACACCTCCATTACATGTATGTCAATTGTATACTTATTTATAATTAACATAATGAATATAAATTTATACCTGGCGCTTAATTACCGTCTTCTTTCAACTCTCCTCCGAGCATACACAGTATCTTATTGACAGCCTTGTTTATAAACCAGCGATACAACATTAAAAATCATTTGCTCGACTGTCATCTGTGACAACAGTTCATGTCAACGCGTTTCTTCACACTACACTAACTAATGCTTAAATTGGACCATTACTGACAGGTACGAGTACAGCAATGGAATGTTGAAACTTATTTAACAGCACTGGAGCTAATTGTGGCCAACGCTCTGTTAATTAAAAGAATACAAGTAGGAGCTTTGTTTCTATGGAGATTTTTCTATAATATTGTAATTGGCAATAAGTTTTAACATGTACATACACGCAGGAATACTTTGTTTTCTTAACGGATTATGTTATAGTTTTACAAGTTGATGTTTCATTTCTACTTTCAGATAAAGACAATGTTAGTTTGTGGTGCCATATTCCTGTTGATCTATGTTGGATGTTGCCAAGGACAGAATGCTTCCAGTGGTGTCGCATCGCATGCTAACCAGCCTCCCTCCCTAGGTACAGGCAATGTTTTAGTTCATGGAATTAAGCCTGTTGCACCCGAGGTTCCAAAAGGTGTCCAAGACACTACACCGGGAACAGTCGCCGCATCAACGGCTAATCTAAATTTACCAGATAGTGTTTTACATGGCGACCTATTGGCAAAACTTGGAATAAACCCAGGATCTAGTTTGGATTACACAACTGACAATTTGATGCCAATGTTTGACACTGGCGTGCAAAAGTCGCAGAAAAATATGATTGGAATACTCAGTGACTCTGGATTATCAAATATAGGGACTATTGGAGGACATCAAACAACAGGACCAAATGATTATATACTTCTCGGAGGTCATCAAAATGATGTGATGTTAAACAACCAAGCAGGAGCAGATGCATTGTCAAATCATCTTTACTCAGATCATCCGCATATACTGGCGAGTGATCTGCCTTCTTTGGCTGCAAACTTAAACCAAAACCCAAGTAACATGCATATATCTGACAGTCATTTACTGTCTCAGGGAGGAGTGATAGGTTTGATAGATGCTGGATCCTCTGGCAACACTCTTCAAAATGACCAATACACACTAAATCAGATGACGGATACGGGTGGACTGATAAATATCAACGATGCTTATGGACTGGTGCAAGATCCAGCAACAGGTGGTCTAGTTTCTCTGCAAGGAGGTATGTTGCAAAACCATGGATTGTTAGACATAGGTGGCGGACTAGGTACATTTGGCGGCAATGAAACGTTCGATATAAATGGGAATATACTAAATGGTGCTGGTCAAGATCCCCTCAACGTAATAAACTTAAATGGAAATCAGTTGACGGACTTAAATGGCTTAATTGGAATAAATGATGTCAACGGAGCGGGTGCCTTCGACATAGTGAGACTAAGTGACGGATCTACCGTAAATCTTAATACAGGAGTACGTCAACTTAACAACGATCACCAATTACTTTTTGATCTCGGTGCAAATTATGGTTCGGTTAACTCACTTGGGTCCAATGATGCTTTACTATTAAATAACCCGGGTACGTCAGGGGATTTCATCTTGAACGATCCTTATCAGAGTTTGAGTACCAGCCAGCTTATCGAATTAAACAACGCCCAGAACCAAGGAGCATTAGACATAGTCAGTATCAATAATGGACTGAGTATTAATCAAGGTCTTGGAGACATTGTCGGACTAAGTGATGCAGTTCTGTATGACAGAGGAGTTAACGGTCAGATGAATGTTCTAAATGGGTTCAACGGGGTCACGGACAGTCGCAACATCATTGGCCTATTCGACAGACAAGGAACTGGACAGTTGAATATGATAGACGCAAAACAACTTCCGATAGATACTCAAAACATTGTAATGTCAAACAGCGGAACCAATGGAGACACTGTTCAAGCTATTAATGCATATGTCAATGATGTACAAGCAAGTGGCAATACAACAGGGCAATTTCCTGATGTAAAGTCAAAAAGTATTTCTGCTAGTAAAAACGGTTCAAGTAAGGTTGGCAAGGAGCCCAGTATGACGAATCCTTCAAATGTTGCACCGGTCGTAAACGGAAGTACGCAAGGTGGACAATCAGCACAAGAAACGACAACTGTCATTTATGGAACAACAAAGGATAAAACACAAATAACTAATGCTGCTGTACCGACTTCTAGTCTTCCGCCGACTTATGTCAGAAATAACATGAACACGTTGACCCAACTCAACCACCATTATCAAATTCGCCAGAGTAATATAATACCAACAGCCACTAGTGATGTATTTCACAAAGACACCGCAACGCTCAACCATGCCGACTTGAACAACTTGTCACCGCTAAATTTGGCTTCTCCGAGTGCTGGAACCCATGCCGATCAGAACAGTGTCAATTTAAATACATCAGTCGTTGAATTCGTACCAGGCCAACAGAAAAACAACCTGCGACTAATTAGTATAAATGAACTTTTAGGATTGGGCAATAATGGCAACAGCTTAGTAACCGACAATGGTGGAAATATCTTAGCTATCAATCAAAACCACGGACAGTCTCTTCCGGACTTAATGGGACTAAATGGATTAAATATAGTCACGTCTGCACCTAGTCAAGCACCACAGCACTCAACAACATTTACTCCACAAGTAAACAACAGTAAAGGGCAAGCATTAACGGACACTTCTTCAAAGATAGCTGGAGTCCAATTCATGGCAAATACTGGTAAAAATAAACCAAGGAGTACTAAAGCAAAGCAGACAACCAATATTCACGATATTCAAACAACAAATGCCAATAATGTCAGAAATACTTTAGTGCAACAAACAAAGGTTATGATACCGAAACACGTGATTGCTGGAACATTGAATAATGCACCAAACGGTCTTTCACAGAGTATGCAAAGCAAAGTTACATCAGACCCTACGTACAACACTGCAAATAGTATTCCACAAACTATCCAACGCAAAGCTATGAAGAATCCGTCGAGGTTAATGACTACTTTGAATGATGTCCATCCGAGTAACTCTGTAATGCTAAGTGAGGTACACCAAGCTGGGCCAGTTCTTCACATAGCACCAGGATCACCGAGTCTACTAACTATTGGTGATTTGAAAAATGCTGCCTTAGAGAAACTTACACATAACGTAACTTCTATTGACAGTACAAACGTGCAAACACAACCGTTAGACAGATTGGTAGCAGCAAATCAAATGCAAAACAATGTATTCCCTGGAACGATGAGCACTAACCAAGTTGGCAATAACATCACACCAACTGTACCAGAAGCACAGATACCAACTAACATGTTATCCGCAGGCGTTGATCAAACACAACCAGCCACATTTCCGTTCGTACAAAATGAAACAATTGACAGAGGAGTGTATTATTGGGATGCAAATCAAACAGACGTTGTCGACTATAGTCAAGGATCAGGCATGGTAATCGAAACACCATTTATGGAGCAGAAATACGGAAATATTCCCCAACAACAGAGTATCCGAGTACCGACAATCAGTCACACTGCAGCAGGCGAACTATTGAATACAGTTAGGATTGTTCATCCACCGGAAGCTACACATACCATTACTTCGGAACAAGTAATAGAAATTATACCACCAATAGATACTACCACAAGCAAAAACACTCGTGACGTCTTGGTCTCTCCGAAATCACAGCTTAACAGAGGAAATGCTCGTCAAGAAACAATGACCGTTCCACCCGTTCAGCGACACACAGTCCAGCCGACTATATCTGTAACCGGTCCAATACTGATAGAAAACACAAGCAAAGGTTTAACCTTCAATAAGCTTGTCAAGGGAAAGACATTAGATATACGAAACCGTGACAACGTAAAGGTTCCCCGACAAGTGCTCGCTTCTAGAAAGACCAAGTTTCAGACACGTGGTTCAAAGGCACGGGTCGATATGGCAGTGCAAACAACGTTCAGCCCTCTTGTGCGTAATGTCATGGTAAATGATGTTATGTCACATGCTTCAGGAATGCAAGTCAAACCAACAGTTGGTATCCAACATAGTTCTACAAAAACGATTGCAACAACGGACACAATGCCATTTGATGTTAATAATAATATCATTATGACGACCTCAACTTTATATGCACCAACCACGTTTACTCAAAACCAGGTACCATCTGTGCAATATAACGCGTTTGGAAATCCCTCTAAAGGAGTAGGTATACCAAGTACAAAAACGCTAACAAACACAAACAACCAAAGAATAGCTGGAACCACTTTTACAGAAAGTCAAAGTCCTTTTTCAACGTCACAGACGGTTGCAGAACAGGTCAATTCTAGCGGAGACGTTAAATCGACTGGAAACGGCGCCATAAAAAACGTTATCGGTCCAAAAACCATCGGTAGTCTTGATGTACCTATTCTTCCAAATACCGAAGTTATTCTTGGAGAAGGAATTGACTTTGGAGGTAGAAACGGAGGCGGTGAAATGTTCATTATAGGAAACGGATTCAGTCTGGTAAATGATGTCAACAAAGATGGAACCAACATAACTTCTTCTCTTGATTTAACAGGCGTTAAGGATGGTATCCCTACGAGTTCTAATTCAGTAAATGATTTGAGCAATACGCATAGATTAAATCAGCCTACTGTAATTGGTTCGAGTTCAAGTCACGTGTTATCTGCATTGTTACAAGCTGGCCATGATATACACAATACATCCGACATTGCCACAACATTTACTGGATCACCCGTTATGTCATCCAGGACATCGGACATACATGCAGCAACTTCTGCAGTGAACACTGGGAGTGTTTTTGATATAATACGCAGTCAGACCTATCCAAATAACAATCAGGCTCAACTGCAAGAAAACGTGTTACATATCAACAGCAATGTGCCAGACACAGTTCATGGAAGCTCAATGACCTCTTTACATTCACTCCAAGGAACAACATCAACTACCCCATCTATGACAAACTCACCAATTCATCTTACAGGCTCAGCAGCACCTATTGAACAGGATCCAGCTGCAAGGGAAATTGGTAACAGAAATATAGTTAACAGATTTACAGGCACAGAAAGTGATATTGCCAATAGTCGAAGAAGTTTCATTTTAAGTAGACTAACTGATCCAAATTTTAATAATAACGAATTCATTTTAATACAAAATGTAAAACTTCCTAAGAATGGATCTTCCAACAGCACCATTCAAACAAACAGTTTGACAACTATGAATTTGACCGATAATTCGCAGTTACAAGTCGGGGAAATTCAAAGTAATCCGATTTCAATAACCGATCGATTTGGAATGAATAATGGAGTCGATACATCCCGCGACTTTATCAATACGTTGGACCCTTTGCCTCTTGATCAGAACAGTTTAAAGATGCCGCTGAGTCCAGCTAGAAGAAAGTCAATTGAACAGGCAGCGGGTTCAGACCAAGTCATCTTAAGACTTAAAAGTCTAGGTTTAGGTGATTTGTTTGGGGCAAATGACTTCATCACTAGCAACGACAGTTCTAGTAGAAATCAAACACCAACATCAAGCACAATTGATGTTTCTGCCCACAATAACCCAACTTCTGGAGATGTGTTTACTCCAAATGATGCACTGAGCATGAATGATGGTTTAAACACGCCAATAGGAGTTGTCACTGCAGATATAAGGCCAAGAATGATTACAGTAAACAGTCCTAGAGATCAAACCAATATTATCAGCAAAAACGTTAGCAAGCCAATCAGCACAAGTGACGGTTTTGTTCAACCAATTCCGTTGAAACCACGCACACGTGAATCAACAAATCCAGGAGCTACCAGTGGGCGATTAGTTGATAGACGGTTTATATTACCCCCAACTTCAGGCTCAACTTCTATATCAACAACGGATTCCAGGGGAACGGTTGGTACAACAGGAGATGGTGGCAGATTACTAGAATTGCCTCGAAGAGGTGAAGCTCGGCGACCCGTCTTAGCTTTCTTTCAAAGAAGAGGTTCTACATCTCCACGTAGGTCTTTAATTTTGCTTCGCGGACCTCAAGCAACATCGTCAACATCGTCCGAATCCTCAGATAGACTACAAACACCATCTACGTCAAGACGGACATTAGACGGTAGAAGACGAATCCGATTCAGAGGTACACCTTTACTCGATCGGCTGGCACAGCGTCCACGTGGTGATGCATCAAGGTACCTCGTTCCTCCTAGATTGATAAGGCCTACAAGCGGGTCTGTTTCACCGCGAATACGAAGATTACTACGACTTCCTAATAGAGGTCGGTTATCTCGGTCTCGGCGACCACCTCGAATAACAACTTTACGACGACAACGTGGACGTGCATTATTAGAAAACGAATTATCTTCTAGAGACATTCTTGGGACATCGTCGTCTAGTTCATTAGGTGCAGTAAGTTCAGTTAGATCCTTACGTGATGGTACAGGATCCATATTTGCTGACATGAGTCCAAGTATCAGATCTCTATCTTCTAGAATAAGTCCTAGATCGCGTTCAATACGGTCCATCCGAACACCTCCAGCTCGGCCACCGATTGTTAGACCTGCAGAGATATCTCCACCTCCATTTAGCTCGTTCTGAGATGGTCTCATTTAAGTATTGACTAATTCAACTTCGTCGCATACCTCCACCCAACAGGAAAGCGAGTACTAGTTGCAGATATGTAGCCGAGGAGATGTATTTATATGGAAGACAGGCTTTAAGACAGGCAACCGTTTGATGTATAGTTATGATGTCTCAGGGTTGGTTGGTATATACGTACATGTACTAACATTGAAAGCAAGCTCACGTGTTTGAGGTATACCAACCAGATTCAGTTGGAAGAGACTGGTGAATCCCTGAAGCATTAATAATGGAACGACTGTGTTAATCAAATGAAGGTGTATCAGTTATATGGTACTGATGATGTGTTATTGTCAAAAGCATTTATGTCAAAGAAGACTATTTAATATTTAACTCAAGATTTGGTAGTGTGTAATTTTAGTTCACTTTATATTAGCATTCAAATAGTATTCATGTCATAAGCAGCTTGCTAACGAGTTGTCAGTTTTATGTTAATATTTATCACCACAAACTAATTGTCATTTGTTTACTTAATACGTGCACAGTTATATTGTCATTCAGTTGTTGCCTTTACTGTTGAATAAAGTGATATTTTGCGTAATACATGGATATAAGTACGCAAAACGATGAATGCATCATGTTCTTGTTAATAAGTTATATTGTTTGATGTGAATGTTGAGATTAGCCGTCAATGATGGCTTTCAGCGACTTTAATCCGAATAAAAAAATTAACAAATCATTGATGTTGTGTTTAACCTTGTAAACTATAATGATGAGACTAAAGCGATGTTCAGGGCAAATCAATTTACTGTTGTTTCAATGCTTTATTTACATACCTCATTTGTTACAAAGCAATGTTCGTTCAAGATAAATGACGCTGTGAATATAGAGGCGTGTTTACTATATGGTCAACATAGGTCACATCATACACATCAGATATACCGAATACACTCAAACAGGGACCAGGCAGCCGCATGATTTGCTTTATGTTTTGACTTTTTTGTAATTTAAAAAAAATCATGTTTATATTAACAGTATTGCACGTTCACACATAATAACCTCATATCAACCGCTCATGAGCTACAACTGGAAATTGGCGAAACACGCACTGTGTAAACAACCTTAATATGTTTCTCTCATTGCAAATTTGGTCTAACCCATCTCAGAATTGTGGAAATAATACCCTAAGATGTGTTGATGATGTGTTTCGCTGAGGTACTTGGAGGTTAACAACCGATAAACCAAAATTGAAGTTCAAATTTCCATTGTAACTAAAATATATTTATTCGCATACAATTGTAGAACGTTTGTGTCGACTAATGAGCTTTGTTTTTAAACCACAACCACTAACAAAGCGTTTGACTCAAAGACACACGTCAAGTCCGAATTGAGCAATGAAAGTAAAAAGAAGTATAGCTTACCAACAACCACCTTGATGAAAGTAATACATCTAGTCTACATTGTATTTTTGAAAGTCTTCTTGGAAAGGAATTACCCACAATATCAAACATCCAGGTTGCGTTTATCATTTTATTTACGGAAGATATTTATTTGAAGTCGCTTCCATATTTCTAATTATAACTCTTGTGTAGCAGACCTGTTGCTGTGAATAAAATTGGTAAAAAAGTGCTGGAACATATGTTAATGAGTACATGAGATTGATGTTATTAGGCACTGATGATCGAAGCTGTAAAAGTCAAATCTTAACAAGAGCCAGGTTACATAGCCGGTCTTCTTTTATCTCTTCATAGGTTGACTTTACAAAAACAGCGCTGGAGTGACATTTTCCAGCACCTACGTTACACTATAGAGTGAATGCGACAGTGATGTATCTGCTTCTTTATTTAGTACCACATACAAACCAAATATCAGATCTGTTTCAGGAATAGAACAGTTGACGTTTCATATGTATTCAAGTCTATTTTGAATTATGTCGATACTTCATTAACTACGGTATGCCTTGAACAACAAAAATAGGTACACCTGTCAAATGCGAGAAGACAATTGTGACAATTGGGTACGAATCATTACTTCCTGTTTTAATAGCTTATTGTTTCCTTTAAGCGCACCTTTATACAAATGTGAATACCTGTTAACACTTGGACTGCGCATAATTAAAAGAATACAAAATACCCTGATCTACCACCGAATTGACAGCGGTTTGTCGTTCTGATGCGAATGAATTAACCACGAAGTGTCTATGTTGACAACGTTGACGTCATTCACCTATCAACCTGTTCGAGTACACTGAGTGACAGTACTGTATAATCATTGCCGAGTTGTTCCCCTTTATGTAGATTAAAGCAAACATTGTTTTAATTTTAATTGCATTAAATAACGTATAGTTTCATTTTATTATATCATTTGAAAATATGTATATACTGTTTTGTTTAACAACCTGTCCTATGTGGTAGAACAGGACAGCCGGAATAGTGCCATGCTAATGATATATCGTCGATTCTAACATGATCCGCTTTTGTGTCCTTTTAGACAACATATTTACCGTTGTTAATTAGCTGATATACAACGGTACTACTTTTACTACTTTTTGGATGTTCTAATATAAGAGCGTAAGTAAATCGGTATCTGAATGCACTAACAGTAGCAAACGGTTTTACCCCTTTAATTCGTTGGTAATCGTGTTAGAATCAAAATAAAATATGAAATGCCATCATATATCTTTTCATCAACAATGGTTTTTCGTTCTGGTGCTTGTCATTAACCACTTAGGCATACCACATGTGTGGTTTATTACTACGGATCAGAACTTCAAACCGTTGTTAATGAGCCGATATACAACGGTAACTCATATTTTATTTTTATTTTTTCTATAAAGTCAAAACCACGGATCATGGTTACGTTAGACTCAGTACATCAAAATGCGTGTCCTGGTGAATTTAACATACATGTATTTCAGGTTTGCTGTGCTCTATTTAGTTGGATAAAAATGTTCATTAACCATGAAACTAACCAATCAAACTCACTACAATGTTCCCCTATAAAATACAGACTTCATCAATGGAACGTGATTCTATTTTATGTATTTATCTATCAACTTTGATTGTACACTTTCACTATTCATCCATTCTAAGTTTACTCAGGCATGTTTTCGATTGCATTGAA
>ENA-OREC01001862-OREC01001862.1-marine-metagenome-genome-assembly--contig:-NODE-1862-length-11148-cov-13.160961_pt1 | contig 11148 bp, 4 predicted proteins | sample MGYA00248626_ERZ508543 | MGnify/ENA primary metagenome ERZ508543 (study PRJEB26211, sample SAMN05518279) | marine metagenome | isolation source: Puget Sound, Washington, USA | host: Bankia setacea... | reverse complement strand
TCCAATTTGCAGAGTCATGATTTAATAGCAAAGACTGAATAAATTTGGTTTTGATAGCCTTAATAAAAGACTCTAGACAGCCTTAAACAACAATTGTTCCAGTTTAAAGCTTGGTTCAGAAAAGTTGTTTCAGTCATGTTCCAAATGAAAGATGAAGTATTTTTTTGTTTTTGACGATATTTGTTTTGACGATATTTAACGCGGGGGCTTAATTGACATTTAAGTCAATCTTCCACAAGGTCCTCCAACTTCTCCATTTCACCAATAGTTTTTCCGAATTTGACATTGCATTTTGGTTTCCGACAAAATTATGAAAGGTAAACCTTTTTGAAGTTAAACAGCCTGAGGACTTTAAAACATGTATTTTTTTATTGAAACTGTTATTTAACTAGAGTGATAAAACACATGTATTTATGCGGTGATATCTGAGAAAAAAATCAAAAACGTTTTGCATTTCTATGTTGCCGTCGTAATGGTATCCATATGAATTTTGGTTTCTCATGAAAACAGACACAATGTAGTTAAAGGTACAAATTTTGAGCAAATTCAATAGTCTACTTGATGTCATCAATCAAGATTTGTTTTAAATTATACAAGCTGTAATTTACTATCAATGGAGCTTTAATGGACACCATGTTGCAAACACAACAAAATGTCATAGGCATCTTTGACACATAAACTCTTCCGAAAAGTCATGTCAAACTCCTGGGATCAAGATTGAATTATCTCTCATTTGCAAATGGTGTGGTTTTATATGGCTAACTGACCTAGTAGGGAAAGGATTCCAAAAATCTCATAAAATTAATGTAAATTTCCAAGAAACATTATGAAAACTGGAAAATGTTAGCGCATACCTATTTGTCTCTCTATATCTGCTGCCTCATCAGATGTTGCTCTAGGTATGACTCCTGGGTCACTGAAGCTGGTACGAAACAAAGTGGCCATAACAAATACAAACAATGCCCCACCCACTGCTGGAATTGCTGCCGTCACATGCACCGCCAAGTAAGGACAACTGTAAACAAAAATACATACATGTTATTAAATCATTATAATTTATATGTATTGTAAGACTACCTGTACGTACTTGAAACTGTATATCACAGTCATATCTTAATAACGGGAAGTAAAATGATCTAAGAAAACAACACCAGAAAAGGTCAGTCTCGTTTTATTACAGCTTTTGTTACCATTTATGATTAATTCAACTTAACCTGTTTTTTTATTCTTTTGAATAGTGGCTCAACCTTATATTAAAGACATGCAAAAGATCTCACTCCACCAAACTGACTGCATCATAACTAATATGCACTTGACAAATTAGGAAATCGCTAATCATCATAAAGATACATTTGCAAGTCAAATAAAATCAATTGGGTTTTTTAGCATGCAAGGTTAGGGATAACACTGCTCTTGGAAGTTGGAGACGTGGATCGGTCACACTTGTGTATACCATAAGTCCTTGGCCATAAGTTGTGGGTCCACAGAAAGTTTTTCTGATAACGACTGCATAGTATAGTACAATTTGACGGGTCTGTGATTCTCGATATACCTAAGCATGAAGTAGAGCGTAAATCGATAAACCAGTCTAGCGACTATGTAAGGAGCAAAGCGGCCCATGCTTCCATGGGCCCAGGTGTTATTTAGCCTTCCTAACTTTTGGCATGTGTTAATAGATTGTTTGATATGTAATTTGTTTGCAAACATTGTGAACTGACTGCATTAATGTACAGTCTACAAGGTTTAGGTGTTGAGAGGTTTGTTTCACTTTATTAACATGAAAACGATAGCATCGATTTGTATTCAATAATAACTTGGGCTTAAAAGAAGGTAAGAGTAACAGAGCAGACAAGAAATAAGTCATATATGACCTTTGACCCCTAAGTGAGCTGTCCGAAACAGGCACTGTGCACATCTTTTTTAGAAATCCTTTGCAGTGTTCAGGATTTAATAGAGTGGAACACAAAATTGCTAAAAGAGAGAGAGATAAACAGACTGATGGACAGGGGTGTAACATAATATAATCACTTTAGGTGTAATGTAACTTACCATTCAATCATTGTACACGACAACACTTTCACAAGAAAATCTGTATCATGAAGTATGATTGGTAATAATTGATAGAGCTAACAGCAAACAATACAATGTTGTTGCATTATTGTCATTTTGGCACAAAATCAGCTTGAATAAAAAAAAAATTGAAGATGTCATCTTGTTTTCTTTAAATTTAATATATAAATGCAACTGCAAATCAAAGAATGAGATCAATCATAAACATGCGTGGTCAATAACCTTTTCAATATTCAAAAGTCAGAGTTGGTTGCTGTTGGTTTTGATTCTGACTTAGGGTGGACATTGAAGAACCTTTAAAAAGAACTCAATTTGACAGTAAAAGTGTAAAAGCTTAAATTTGATTTTTGAAATGAGTGAGACCAACAGAAATGAGTACGTTTAGAAGCTACATACAAGGAACAAACTAAATTTAAGAGAATGGGTTAGCACCAACATATTTTTTTATTTTTGAGTTGGTTGTTAAAATTGAAAAGATTATTTGAAATTAGGGTTTAAGTAAGACCTGCATTTAATAACTATCTGTAGATCTGAATTAAGAGCTAAATTGAGAAAACCCAAACAAGGTATGGTGCCATTTAGGGCCCGATTCAATGCTGTCATTAATGACATATATGAAATATTCATAAACTTTAAAGATGTTAAAACTAGTTTCTGTACATTTACAATGTTGTTTACGATGATATGCATAAATTATAGATCGGTGAGTGTTGGACGGGAGCGAAGTGCCCCCCCCCAAAAAAAAAAGGTCTGTTTCTACTTAAAACAAGGATATACGCATTGGTTAATACATGTAGAGGGTCTTTTCAAAGTTGTTTAAAGCTGTAGCAATATCATTCAATTAAAAAAAAATCAAAAATGAAATAAATAATAAAAATAAAGGCTAAATCTAAAAAGAACTTTTAGACCATGCATGCAGCCACATAGGTGTCATACAGTACTGTATACAACCTGACTATTATTGTTCCAACCTTGACCAGGGCTCGCGCTGGCATTCGCCAATTGAGCCAATGGCACAAGAAAACAAAAATTGGGTCAGGAAAAATCAAATTGGCTCAAACTTACGAAAAGTATGACTTTCCGAATACACTGCAACTCCATTATAACGCGGACTCTGCGTGGCTTCCAAATATTTTCCCAGTATAATGTGTGTGAAAATGTCAGCAGGTGATCGCGGTATACATAATGCAAACTGTGAAAATCGTACTCCCTGTGTATTTCCTAGCCAAGTTTGACACCAGTTAATCTTCCCCGAGGCCGTGTCAACAGGTCACTCGATATACAATGCTTACGTAATCGGGGATCATGTGTAATTGAAAGACGATTGGGCAACTTTAGTTACAGAATAAAACCGCTTAGGCACGTGGAAAACGTGATAATGATGGTTAACAATGCAGACCATGTCTATAATGTATTGGTGTACTGTAGTCCATACCCATTACATTAGGCAGCTGACTCCTCCATCATATCCATGTGGTTAGTGGTAAACCATTGTTACGGTTTAAGTTATGTCTAGGTCCTCAGCAGGGGTTTGACATTATTGGAAGATAGATAGATAAAGGATTTATATGATAATGTTACTACAACTGGACAAGCACTGTTACTCACAGGACCTACTTCGATGATGTAGTTTTACCTGCTCCAAAACCTCAATAAGTATAGCGCCTGTATTGTCTAACAAGTAACATACAACCCAGTCCCAAGGCTTGATTGTTTTAAACCATGTACATTTTGTATTAATAATGTATGTTGTTTTTGTATGTGTTCTAATAATGTATGCTAGCTTTCAAGTGTACATGATGAATAACATATGTAGAGCAGTTAACTGAACTTGACAAAATGAAAATATTTTAATTTATCCAAAATAAACAAAGAACCAATGTTATCCAAGCATATCAATGTTGATTAGTTAGCACCAATACTTACTCAAATCCGAAGAATAATCCACACGTTACGATAATCAATGTACATGTAAAATAAAATATTCCATTTTGACGTGCCATCATAATCCGACCGTTACAACAGAACTTATTTTTTCCTGGAAACACTTCCCACTTGCGAACCTTTTTAGCCATCCTCCCCTGTTCTAGTTTAGACGGGGAGTCCGACGAAACTGGTTGATAATACTGGTCTTTCATCACACTGATTATAATTTTTCACAGATTGTCCCATTTGCCTAATTAAATGGTGACGAAGCGGTTCACAAAACTGTCACAGACAACAACAGATCGTATAAAAACACTCATGAAACAGTGAATTACAGTATTATGACCAAATTTTGTTGCCATTCACATAATTAATGCGCATGTGTATTTCAACATCCGGTTTTGCTAATGACCCGTCAATCTCCAATCTCCGCGCAGTGATTACCTCCCTTAGCAAGCTGGATAAAATATAAGTATATTGTGACGTGCGTTATCCCGGTGGGGAGGTTGATTATTCTCCCATGCAGAGTTCTCGTTCTTTGCAGTCCCTAAACACGATGTTCTGGTCATAATCCTTAAACAATCAAATCAATGTTTTCATTCTATCGGATGAACACGTAGACCAAATTACTTAAAATAGGTACATACCAATATAGTTCCTATATATATATAAATAATAAAAAATAGATTTATGTCAGAACTAAAGATATTTAAACAAAATGAAGACTGGCCTATACAAAGCCAAATCTAGAACATAAAGGTATTTTACAAGTACTTTGTAAAATCGATGCCAATGTTATATAAGTAAACAACTAATTACACAGCACTGAACGATGAAATCTCGAGGGTATTGTTGTAGTCAACAAACTGAATATAAATATAGACACTCAGCTGCATGATGCCTAGAAGAGTGTAGACACGCTACTCCTTGTATATGCAGTGACAAAAGTAAGCCCTCAAATATGCAGCCCGAGGCCTTCGTGTCTGCATGCCACGAATGATATGTGAACATATAAGTGATTTTATACTATATCATCCCACGGACCGATAAACCATGGATTGGTAACTCCCTTCTTAAGCTATAGAGTTACTCTGAACGCTCGCAAAACGCGGGATTGCATCCATGATCTCATCATTTAGCAATCGTACAAACTCGGCCCTCTCCGCCAAAGCTCGGATTCGTAGATAATGTGTTAGCACGCTTTAATTATGCTATTTTTAATTCACACATTACCTGGAGAAAAAACTTCGTTATGTGTTTGTACTACCACGTGTTTTTTCTGGGTAATCATAATTATACTCCATTGAGGGTTGGTTCGGTTGAAATAAGCATTTAGAATAAGAATCTATTTTTTTTCCACTATATACAAACCAATGCGTATCCATGGGAATAACGCTACACGATACGGTAATGCACGGAAATAACCGACTTCCGCTGATCGACAGAAAGACTGTATCTCCCGATACGTGCTGCGTACGCGCTAATACTGCTGGGTAAAATATTATTCGTTTTCGTTTTACCGATATCGGGGAGTTGCCAATCCATGGTTTATAGGTCCGTGATCATCCAAAACAACGAACTCGTTTAACTAACAGGTTATTTTTCTCAAGGTTCATTTCATTTCATCATGATGGTTATCGTTCTTGAATCAATATTCTCAAGAAATAGTGTTTGAACTTTTCGCATATACGTTTTATTTTATGGGCAGAATTTCAACTTTGAGGCTAATGCTTGTAAGGTTCATGTACCGACGATAGACTTAAATAAAATAAAGTTTCTTGTATATCATATCTTGTAATTGAAAAAGACTACCAACACAACTAATTGTTAGTGTAAGTGTTTTGTGCTGTTAGTGTAGCCCGTGTAGGTTTAAGGTGAAACGTTGTTGGTGAAATGTCCGGGTGGGTCGGTAGCTCAGTGGTAGAGTACGTATACGTGTTCGCACGACCAGCAAGTCCCGGTCATGCCACACTTGTTTACCTGTTACTTTAGCAGAAACGCTATTCTCGTATTCTGTTTAGATTATATAAATGCCGTGTTATCTAATTTACCTAACTACAAGTACATATTTATATTATCACGAACCTATAAACATGGTGTATAGGTCCGTGATATCATGTAGTAAAATACTCGAATAGTACGCGTTTTTAAAAGGGCAGCGTGATATGCTACGAATGTAAGACAGGAATTACATAAGATGCAAAAGGTAATTCTCCCATCTAGGCATTAGTTATGAACCTATATATGGTGCGTACACTTTATTGTACTACATTCAATGTATTATATTTTAACATATCTCGGAAAGAATTCGCTTTTATTTGTTTTCGTTTGCGTTTCAGTAGACCCAACTATCACAAACGTTTACGTATAGATAGCCAAAAGCGTGTCTTCACAGAGTTGTCTTTCCGAAGATATTTAGCTGCAATCTCATACGCAGTGACCTCCCTTGACAAGCAGAATAGATTGAGACTGCAAAGAACGACAACTCTGCATGGGAGATTGATTTAACTGCTTTATTTTATATAATGATAATGCATAATATAAATAATTATACAGGTTTATCAGTTGTAATGCAATAATGGCTTCGCTCAACTTTTAGTTTATGTACGCACACCCTGTATCTTAACAATTATTTCCAAGACGAAATCGGTAACCTTGTGACCTTGACATGACAAGATGGCAGCCCCCACTGATTCTCCACAACATGTTGAAACAAAAGCAGCTAGTGATGGAAATCAGAGTTCATTCATGAAGAGAACAGGTAAGTTTGACAAAAATATAGATTTATTCACTGTACATGGACAACAAAATATAACATTGTTGTAAATGCATGAATTAAAGAGTAAACTATATTCGTACTCAATGCTTTTCACTCAAGTGTATTCGCATCCAAACAGTACGTACACAGTGATGTTTTATCGCACAGATCTGTAAACCGCTCGTATAAAACGTATATTTAAATGTACATGTGGATAGAATATATGTTAAGAGTATTGCTTTATTCAATAATATTTTAATATTACTGTATGTTAAACTTATGTGTTAAAACTTCTCTAAATACACATCAAAGATGATGTAAGATATTGTACACTTTTTATTTATATTTGTTTCAGCTATATTTGTGGGAGCAGCATGTGGAGCATTTGTGTTTGGATTCGGCTACTCATTGCACAAGTCAAAGGGAAACAGTCCTGGATATTTCAAAAAGGTTTTATATCATGATATTTAACAAAAAATGTTTTAATGTTTTATTGATAATAAAAATAGAAGCATAGTTTGACATTTTGAACAGACTAGATTACTGTCCCTGAAGGTGTACCCTTTCACTGATGTGAGTAAACTATCTGTCACAAAGCCTTTACAGTGACTCATTGAAAGTTTGACATTTACTTGTTAATAAGTGTACACTGTATAATATATCATAGAACTTGTTTGAAACTGGATAATATTCTGTTTTTGTCTGTTTCAGAGTCGTCCAGATATTGGTATGTTAGATGAAGGAACCAAACTGGCATCGAAAGCTCTCATGATTGGGTCCATGTTGTCTGTTACCGGAGTTGCTCTGATGGTTTTAGTTTCATTCAAAGTATTAGGTGTAAGAAATGTAAGTATGATAGTTAAGAAATAAGCATAGTTTTCATATAAAAACATAAAGACGTCTATAAATGTGGAACAACCAATGAACAAGAGACACTAGCTTATTGGTCCTTTTTCAGCTTAAACGCTTGATAGAAATAATGATTATGGTATTTTATGAAACAAAATTATAGCATCTTATAAGACACTTTCCCTAAATTATTTAATAATAAGCTAGCTTGATTTAAGATTATGTTTACCCTTTTGATTTCACTGTTGCTTGATTATTGGAGAGAAAAAAACTGATCACAAGGAATGCAGAATTTAAGTTCATATGTTAATTTTTCTTTGAACTGTTTTCAACAGTTAAATATACTCTTCTATACAATGTTCTTAAGAAATCACTGCAACATTATTCAAGACTTAAAAATATTTATTTCAGGTTCGAGAATTTCATGAAAAGATTCGAGAATACTATCCACGGCCGCCACCTCAGGGTAGAACCGACTTTGAAAGTTTACACGATCTCGCAGATTATCTCACAAGTGAAGACAGGAAAAATGAATTAATGAAGAAACGCAAAGTGGAAGATATAGCAGAAGAACAGTTTACCAAAACTTGATCAATGATTGATGCAATAATGTTGGACTTGTGTTCAGGTCTTCGGATCCACACCTGACAAGAAATGACTGTGTACTTTTATTATAACAGACTCTTGAGGAACATTGGTTTGGAAATTTAAAGGATGGTGTAAGGTGTGGACCAAGACAGCTTCAGCTCCCTGGACCTTAAGGCATTGTCAAAGGGTTTAAGGTGCTCTACTGAGATGAAATCATCAACATGAGAAGCGACTGTGTGATATCATTACGTGTGACATGAATGAATGGATGTTTGTGGACTTGAAATGAATATTGGTTCAGTGGCATGAGTTTCACCTGTGATATGAACATCTAGGATATTGTGATTAGAGAATGTAGTCAAGCTATAGTTATTATTATGTTCGCCTAAGGCTCTCTCATCGGAGAACAGACAGGCAACCAACTGAAGAGGGGAAGTTCAAGTAACTGTTATGGATTCATATTACTTTAACTGTGTTAAGAGTGAGTTAAGGCCCTTGAAAAAAAAGATTTCTATAAACTTTTGAGTTTGATGAAAAATGTGGCATCAAACTGACCTGTGACAATTAATGTAACAAACATGCTTCCAAGCTATTTCTTCATTCTGTGATTAATACCCAAAAGGCAGTCCAAATGACGGCTATATCCCCCGCCGTTGTATTTTAGAACATTTTGTTTTTCTCTCAACCTGACTGGTTATATGACCAAAATTGTACACTACCACTGGTCAAGAATGGGATAATGGGTATGTTAAATATTCTTGGGTAAATGAACATGACATGTTATAAAAGGATATTTGTTAAAGTTATTCAGATTGTGTGTAGTGTAGGTAAGATCAATGTCAAGGTTATTTTAGCTAAATAGAAAGAATGAAAATGAGTCCTTGATTTATAACTTTGATGAAATAGCAAGCCTTCTTTAATTTTGATAAAGTGATACATACATATATATATATATATTGTGGTGACGTCATAACATTGTTGTACTCCCTTTGAAGAGAAAACACATGTTATAATTATATAATCACATTTGTGTCTATTATTTATCAAACTATTAAACTTGATGCACATAATGATAATGTTCGGCAGGTTGCACAAAGTATCAATCTGTGCAACTTGTTTAACACTTTCAACTAACTCTTATATCTTAGCCTCCATTAAGCATTGTCATAGTATAGACACTAAACTTCATGATGGATTGCTGGCAAAAATGGAAATTGGCTTGAGTTCTTGGATCAAATTTATTAATTGTTGCTAAATAGTACTCGAAATGCATAAGGTCAATTAATCCAAGTTATAGTTTGGATATGAGCATGTGTACACTGACCTTTAAATGTCTTATATGACATTGACCTTTGGGGTATTGACCCGGGTCCAGGTCACTGCACATCCATCGTCTCAATGAGTACAACATTTGTACCAAGTTATATGGTAATCCATAAGTAAGTTATAGCCCAGACAGGAAATGTTACGGACAGACAGACAGACGGAAGGACGGACGGACGAAGTGCATTCCTATAACTCGTTGGCGGGGGATTAAAACTATTTGTTGTTATACTATAGTGCTGGGCTTTAAAGGTAAACAAGAAACGCTGGTGTCAAAGCAAAAAAAGAGTAATAGTTAAGATGTAATAAAGATGTACATGCATTTCAATATTTTGTCTTATTTATTTAATTTGTTTTGGAAAGCATAATCCTATTAAAGCAGCAGTGTAGTACATCGAGGAACATTTCAACTTCTGATTTCAAAGTCGTACCATTTAGTAATCGATAGGTTTCAAAGTCTGATTATTTTGGACTCCTTGGTAACCAGATGACTGCCCTATTGCTTCACCACTACAGCGTATGGCCAAAATAACTTCACAATAACCTCATATTTGCTAGGAGGGAAACATACTTTGAAAACTTTTGTTAAAACTTCCCTGAGAAAAAATGGCACATAATTGACATGAATATAAAGTAAACAGATGAAAAACCATTGACCTATTTCTCTACTTACTATAATAGGGTTATGGGTAGATCTTTAACCCAGACCTGATTGTGAATAAATTATAACTAAAGTTTAAATCAATTGTTACCAAAAAAGCTTTGTCAGGGTCATTGAACGACGTATGCATATTACGGTAATTGAAATGACGTCGAACACCAAATATAGCTTGACTGCTTGGAAATTCTCATCTACATCTATTACCAAACGTTCTGTGAAACTAAGTTATTTATAGTTTTAATACGGTACTTGACCCGTAAACTTTAGTAAATCACACTTGACCGAAGTCAGATGCAACACATTAAGTCTGGTAGATATTCCTTGACACTGTAAAGTCATCATACACAAACATGGGTACCATACCGTGATACATAACATATAATTAAATTCAATATCAGTACTGAGGTAATTCCATTGACAAAAAAAGTCTGTTCTAAGCCGACTGCACCGCATCGCACCATTCAGCGTAACGTGACTTCGAATAGGATAGTAAAACCCAGTATCCAGCCTACATCCAGTAAAGAATGCTCTAAACTGTGTCAAATACGTTAGTACATATATATCTGTCTATTTGTGTTGTAATGGTGAAAAGACTAACATAAACAGTAACATATCGCGGGTTGTCATCAACGCCTGAATGTTTTTTGAATATAGCACCGCAGCTAATCGTGTTGGATTAACATTGAATGCTGTACATGGACTTTGGGGCAATCACCTTTGTATGACGAGGCAGTCTGAGCGTAAATTATAAATTACTTGCCATATACAAAATAGTAGTTCTTTTAACACGTACTCAAACATTGGCCTCACAACTGTATTGAGTACGTTTGGTATCTGTATGAGACATGTTTTGGACTTTTATTTATAGACTCCTTATAATTGACGAGATACCTCTATGCTACGATAGATTAATGTTGCGGTATCTGGTCTGACTGTATTGTTGCTACGATAGATTAATGTTGCGGTATCTGGT
>ENA-OREC01001861-OREC01001861.1-marine-metagenome-genome-assembly--contig:-NODE-1861-length-11150-cov-13.296487_pt1 | contig 11150 bp, 4 predicted proteins | sample MGYA00248626_ERZ508543 | MGnify/ENA primary metagenome ERZ508543 (study PRJEB26211, sample SAMN05518279) | marine metagenome | isolation source: Puget Sound, Washington, USA | host: Bankia setacea... | reverse complement strand
ATTCTAAACAAAATCATGACTAGCCTGGTAAACAACACTACCGTTAAGACTAAGGTTGTCTGACTGATTCTAAACAACCTCATGACTAGCCTGGTAAACAACACTACCGATAAGACTAAGGTTGTCTGACTGATTCTAAACAAACTCATGACTAGCCTGGTAAACAACACTACCGGTAAGACTAAGGTTGTCTGACTGATTCTAAACAAAATCATGACTAGCCTGGTAAACAACACTACCGTTAAGACTAAGGTTGTCTGACTGATTCTAAACAAAATCATGACTAGCCTGGTAAACAGCACTACCGGTAAGACTAAGGTTGTCTGACTGATTCTTAACAAACTCATGACTAGCCTGGTAAACAACACTAACGGTAAGACTATTGGAAAGGCAATTAATATTAGCTCTTCACAACAAGCTGCTTCATTTTTTATAATGTTAATGACAAATTTTGGTAATTATTTACATACCTTAATGTGTATGGATGGTAATACATATATATACATGGCCGTTCCCTTTTTGAATTTCACACTTGACTAGTTTTATCATTTTAATACTTGCTACACGTTTGTAGACAACATAAAAGAAAAGTTTTGTTTTGCAGCAAAATTGCCTGAGTCTTCCATTGAAGCTTGTTGTTCTTCTTGAGGAGCAGCCATCTGGGTTTGCAAAAAGGTAGATCAATGTTTTATACACATATTAACTCACCCTGTTCCTTATACTGTTTATTAATTATCAGCTATGAATGCAGTCTGAAATGGTACATGAACAATAGATCAACTATCAGTAACAACATAGTTGAGGCATACAATAAAATAATCCTTTATTAATGATTGCATTATAACATGGTTCACAGGGCACATACAATTTCATACTCTCCCAGCTCATCACAACAATGGGTAAGAGATCAATTTTTTAATTTCAGTGCTAAAATCGTGGTTCACTTAAGTCAACCTGAGGCCGGTTCACCAACAGGTCCAATCAGTGGTAGTAGATATGACTTTGTGAGGTTGTCTTTCCGTGATGGTGGACAGGCTGAGGTAACTATATAACTTGATAACCAGTCTAAAATTCTGAATGCTAGGGTGGTAATTGGAGCTGATAATTGAAATATAAGATCTTACATGAGTTGTCATTTAGTTTATACATTTATGAAATAAGTTTTATATTGTTTTCTGAACAAGTTTCATAAAAGTGTTTATTAAAATAAGCGTAACATTGTTTTCATCAAGTAAGGGTATGCAGCTGGACATGTTTTCCACGCGTTTCTCACATATCAAATTTCATTTTAAATATAAGGTTAAGCTGTGTTTGTGAATGTTACTAAGTGTATAAAGGTACTGAAAGTTTGTCTGATACGTTTATTTATGTTTGAAATGTGCATTGAACCCTGCTTGTCATATATTACCTGGTTATACTATACATGCGTGTCACTGAATGCAAAACACACATGCTAAGAATACAAGCTATATGATACGTTGTAAAGTTGTGCTGTTATTTCAGTTTGTGAGATACTTTAACCAGGCCCTACAAGACAGGAAATGGGAGGAGAAGGTGCTGCCCCCTGCAGTGTCTGGTGCTCAGGTGGGTACAGACGGCTTCTTCAAACACAAAAGAAATTTACTACATGTACCTGTCAAAAAGAATATAATAAGAATTGTACTACATGTACTAAATTGTGTCATTCTTCCTGTGGTTGTATTATCATAATGTTTTCCCTCAATTGATGTCTGTTGATTTTATTAAATTGCCGATAACAAAGAATACCTCAAACTTGAACTTGTCTAAGATATATTAATGTAATATTTAAAAAAAATGACAATAGGTAAAATGTAGAAACTGACCTGGAGTATTTGTAACAGTATTCTTGTTTAGTTTTAATAGTGAATTCCGACTGGCACAGTGTTAACGCATGCCTCTCACTACTGCAACTTGGGTATGATAACCAGCATCAGCATGCAAGTTGTTATTATGGTCACCAAGTTGGACAGGTCAGTTTCCAAGGGGTACTCAGGTTTCCTCCCACACAAGAGAAAATAAGCATTGGTGCCAATGAGAATGATTTGTATAAGTTGTAAAATAAAAAAGTCTAGTTTTTATCATTGATGTCCATTTGCTGTACATGGTATTATTATACACTACAGAGTGGTCGACACAGGCCAGGTATCGTTGGGATTGAAAGGTCCATTCAACAGAAACACAAGCAGACGGACACATCTATCAACCAATCATTTCAAGACCTGAAAAAACTTATGGACAAGGTACCTACAGTTTAGTTATCCTTACCTACACATTCTGTTTTATACTGCACACTAATTACATTAAATCAAAAACAATTCTTGTAAAAATGTTTCCATAAATAAGTTTGGAGTAGCTTGGTTGACTTTGCTAAAGTTAGTCTACTAGTGATGGAAGGTGTTCTATTTAAGAAATTAAACATCTTTACCCATTCTTAAACAATAGATATATAGCTCATTATAAAAAAATTGTATTTTCGTTAATAAAATTTACGCGGGAGGTAAAAATACAACAATAGTTTATCCTATAAATAAAACATGGCTCATTTCCTTCTTTGTGTATAGGAGACAATCACGGGACTGTTTTAGAAATAGGCTTAAGCTATAACTTAAACCTAAAAAGCATATGTTATTATGCTTCTTGACAATTTTAGCATAATTTCTGTCTTTTATTTTGCCTTGAATTATCTCAAACTCCTGATTCTCACAATGGAAATTCACTTTAATGCACCATACAACTGTGTCTTATATAATCTAGGCTCAAGAGATGGTAAAGTTGTCCAAGAGTATTGTATCCAAGATCAAAGACAAGCAAGGAGAAATATCAGAAGATGAGGTAAAACATTAGTGTGTTACAATATATTTGAGTCATCATATTGACATAAATTGATTCAGTTTTTTATTGGTTCATGCACATTTTTAAACAATGTTGCAGTCAGATTATTCACGTTCATAAAAGTTCATTTAGTTGTAACTTTCTTTTATCCCAGACTTTCTGATATTAGCACAGGTGGCGTTAGATACAGGTCGTTCAATATGTTGCCTTTCTGTTCATGCTGTGGAGAAGTGTTTGGATTGGTGACACACATACTCTGCACTTAATGTCACACACATACTCTGCACTTGATGCCAAACTCATCCGATTAAATGATGGTTGCTGTAAACATGGTCCTCGTGCGGTTTGAAATACATCACTATCCAGTTATACCTAAAACCACAGGACTTGAAACAGGAGAAAAACTTTTATCAGATTTATATCTATCGTTTGGATTCCTTTTTTCAGGCTTATTGTAAAACTATTTTTCTGAATGTTTCAACCACCTAACTCTTGCCTTTATTCAGACTGTGAGGTTTAAGTCATACCTGTTAAGTATGGGAATACCTAACCCAGTGACGAGAGATACCCATGGTACAGGGGACCGGTACTACCAGGAACTGGCTAGAGAACTCGCTAAGGTTCTACAGAAACCTATAGAAGTAAGTAACGGTACCCCACCTTAGTTTGTTTAGCATCCTGTTATACCCAGCAAAAATAATTATAGGAATCACCCTGTCGGTCTATATGTCCATATGTCTTGTAAGTGCAACTCCTACTTAATGGATGAACTGATCACTTGCACTGGAACCTAAATTAGCTATTATATAAACACAAAAGTATTGTATAACACCAATCAAACTATAAATTCACTGTAAACAAATATCTACGCTGACTTTTTTCCTATTAAAATAATCAGACGGACAGAATGATTCACGCAAACCCTCAAAACTGTGTTTTCTAGGACAAAGATTTTGAGGGTTTCCATAAATCATCCTGTCCTTCCAACTGTCTGTCTGTCTGTCCAAATGTCTCCTTATCAAATGAACTGATACTGATAAAACTAGTTGCAGTATATAACTTGAAGATGTGCATGAAGGAAGCATCAGGTTATCCTGGTCAGACATATTTCAAAGGGATATAATTCAAGGGAGATAATTAGTAGTGCGTGACCGGAGTATTGTTTGTAATTTGCCACACAGTTCTTGTTTATATTACACAGGAGTTTGGAGGTATGATGACAATGTCTGATGTGTACTGTAGAGTGAACAGAGCTAGAGGCATGGAGGTGAGTTTATACTTATAAAACATGAGCTGTCAATTAATATAATTTTTTATGAAATTTAGGATCTGTTATTAAGTTTTTGGCAAGCTTTATAATGTTTCCAAAAAGAGTTCTCCACAGTTTTCTCGCATGTCGTGTCTCGGGTTCTATTAGACTAGTGTAACATAGAACTGTTTGTAATGCTTTAAATTTTAAACAAGGTTAGTTCTTTGATAACAGTTTCTACAGTCTATATGGTGTTGCTACACACACATCTGTGTATTTCTGCTGATTTCCCACATTGGCCTGCAGATGTGATCAGTAAGGTTGAATTACATGTATTAATTAAAACCAACTAATTAGCTCTCAAACAGGTATTTTGTATTTCACTATCAAAACCACTAAGTAAGACATTTTTGTTAGTCCTGAAGGTTGTCTTTTCAGCTAAACTTTACTGTATTTGCCAATATTTATATATTTTTTCATATTATTTTACAAGCAATATAGTTATGTGTTATAGTTATGTTATATTTAAAGACCTACAACAACAACAAAAATGAACAACTTCCTGTTTTTCTTACAAGGCATCTCTAAAATGTTTTTTTTGTCTAGATATCAATTGCTTTCAGTTATTTTGATAATTTATAACATTATTTACCATTTAAAAAGACATTTTGTAAGTAGAGGTAACAAAGGTGAATTTAAATACACTGTATGAGTGGTTATAATGTATCTACTTACAGTTGATTTCACCGGAAGATTTACTCAACGCCTGTGACTTGTTTGAGTACCTCAAGCTCCCTATAAGGTAAGTATAACCCGAGGGATGAGGGTTCTAATGGCTAATGAATAAAACATGAAGATAGAACCCTTTTTCATTAAACCACCAATATTGTTATAAGACAATAGTAAGCTTGCGCTATTTGTTTTAAACTTTATTTATTTTACAACGATTTCGAAACAAGTTATACAACTTTATTAATCATGCTCGTTGGCACCGATGTTTGCGTTCGGATGGTCTTCGTGTGGGAGAAAACCGGAATGTGGCGGGAGGAAACCCGCCTGCCTGCCTGACTTGGTAACCACATGACCATCTCACATGCCGACGCCGGGTATCGAGCCCGGGTCGCAGCGGTGAGAGGCGAGTGTGTTAAAACTGCGCCAGCCAGACAGCCTATTTGTTTTAAGCCCCAAAAATATTGTTTTATTGTTTTGAGACCTCCCTATGATTAAGACCACTTTTTTGTTAATAAAGATGCTTATATTGGTATGTACATAAACTCTCAATTGATGGATAGAAAAGGTCTGCTTTGAAAAAATTAGACAGATACACAAAAGCCAGATATATTTAATGAATATACAGATTTTACAGACAAAAGAATCTGGACACTTTTAAATGTTTTACTTTCTGGACAATAAAATGTGGAACTATTTTATCATGTTTGGTAAATGACCCACACAATTCATGAAATACGAATATTAATTAGTTCACAGAAAATGAAAATAAGTCCGGAAAATAGCTAGCCTCAGATCATAAGTTTCCATGGTTACGACAACGTTTTCTTGTTTGAACATAGAACAGTTTTGTTGTTTTGACTTAGACAGATGCAGGTACCAAATATGAGGGGTTTCACAGAATTACATGGATTTTTGCTGTATTTTTCAAACAGTTATTGACAGGAAATAATTACAACGCACGTTTAGTCAACAAGTACCTTAACATTTAGAGTCATATGTAGTTTCGAGATCAGTTTAACAGTTGTATGTGTTTGTATATTCAGATTACGTACATTTGAGAGTGGAGTGAAAGTTCTTCAGTGTAACACACACAGTGAGGAGGAAGTGATCAAGAAGACTACAACTGCTGTAAGTTACATGTATCTCAATCTACAGTAAAGGGAAGAGCCGTAATTAGCCTTCACTCTTTGTTATTTCTTGTTGTTAATTTGTATTTGTATACTTGTGTTGTTTTTGTGTTGTTTTTGTGTGAATGGGGAATATATTAAGTTTTAACTGTAAATTTAAACAAGCATGTATCCTGATATTCGCCCTAGCTGGTTTGATTATCCAAACTTATTTTTAATTGGCAATCTTGGTTATTCAATTTCTTAAATGTTAGTAAGTTTTTGGTTATGACTTGATTCTGTATAGCCTTTTTTGTAAATAATAGCCAGAAAAGGTCTCGCGAATTACACACAATATACAGTAGTCTTAGACATAAACCTCGATCATTAGCACATCAATTATAAGGCACCTGAACCATGACCTAAAATGTAGGGTTTAATGTAAAACGTTAGTATCAAGAATATTATAGCATATTATGTTGTTACCAGTCATATAGTAGCAAATGTTCAAGTGGAAAAGAGTACTTTTTAGTTCAAATCAAATATTCATGTTTTGTCTTAGTGGCCATTTTGGATTTTCTTGAAAGTGACCATGATGCGACATGATCACTCTCATTTTTCTTGCACCTTAGAAATTCTTCAAGCATAACTAACAGTCATTTCTTCTAGAACTGTTTTGCACACAGAACACCCCTCAGGGACTAAATGTTTATAATGTGTCTGGTTGTTAACAGGTTGAGGAGAAAGGTTCCCTAACAGCAGAGGAGTTGGCACAATTTATAGGACTGTCTGTGATACTGTCAAAAGAAAGGTAAACCATTAGTATACCTGTAACCAATTTTATGTCTGTAAAGTTCAGCTCTAAAGTTGACTTCATATTTCTGTTACATGTATATGACGTTCAATTCTGAAAATATAGACTTGACGTGAAAACAATGTTTATAACTCACCCAAAGCCGGTCCAATTTTGTATGTGAAACGAGGTGACCATTGGATATATTTTATAACTTGATTTGAAACCCATTGTAAAGTAAAACTTGTAAGTTTGAATAAAATACCATACCTGTAGATGTTTTAAGTCTGGTTGATAAATATTGAACTTTATACAAGCCATATGATCTAGCATCCTAAAATAATGTATAAATAAACTTTAAATTGTCCATCTTTACTATAACGTTATATTAACCCTAGATACTGACTTCTATTTCAGACTACTGCTGACGGAGAAAGTAGGTGGGGTATGCCGTGATGATTCAGAGGAGGGGCTGCGCTTTTACCCAAACTTATTTCTCACCAAAACCTGATGCTAGTGAATGACCTTATGACATTACAGTGTAATGATTTCCACATGTCATCTGATTGGACTACAGTAGCATCTAGGGTAGTACACATGTAATATGAATGTTATTTCTCATCATACAAGTTCTCTTCATCTTCAGAATTAGATTTTTTTCGGAGCAACTTCTGTGGTAGCAAGTAATTTGCACAGGAAGTTGAATTGTTTTCAAATCCATAGTACCAAAGACAGATGACAGGAATGACCATGAACAGATAAACTTCACGTACCAAGACTGTTTGGTCTCTCAACCCTTGAAAGGAATGCAGAGATACTGGGGGATTCCTTGTAGTCCATCAGGGTCATGTCCAGCCATGCTAGAAGTACAAATACTGGTAAGACTGTGTGACAAGTACCATTAGCTGTAGCCTCCTTGTCAGATAAAGGTAACAGCCTAAACTGACCATTAACTGTTTTTATGTATGTATTGATTTCATTAATGGACAATACTTCGCTGCTTTTACAAGGTACACACATAAGACTGTGTTTGTAGATGTCCACAAATCTACGTCCCGGTAATGAAGTCATAAGTCCTCCTTTAAATTATATCACTCACGACCTTTCGTTACCAGGATATCAACATATCTCAGATCAAAATGTGTAGTTGAAAATGGTTAACTGCCAAAGTTTAGTCTGTAGTTTCGATGGAGATTTGTTGTTTTACATGTTAATTCTATATTTCCATTGTGTGTACAATATATGTGTAGGTGCAATACTGTATATATCAAGTGTTTGTAGTGAAGATCAGCTAATAAGACCACCCTCCAGTACAACAAAAAGTGGTCATAATAACAATTCAGTCTTAATAGCGATACCAAAGTTTATCGAAATTGAGACTGAAAATTGGTTGTCTTAATGGAGAAAGTTTCTTGTTCGAGTATTTCATATAAAATAGCTAAACTCAAATGTACTTGATTCTGACTTGGCTTTCATTTTCTCTCTTGTGCAGATTAAGGATTTGAAGGTTTTTTTAAGAGTTAGTAGAATGTTTCTGTATACGTCATATTTTCTACTATTTAACCTGACCTAAAACCAACAAAACAACTGTACACATGTACTTAAAGCCCATTAGAGTTATGGCCTGGCAGTCTAATGTTCTGAAAACCAATCGCAAAAACGGGATTAATTTTTTTTTACCAAAACATTGTACAGTATTGCAGGCCTAGTTCACAAACAGCAGGAATATGCTGGAAACTTTCATAAATAACTGTGCGCATGTGAAAATCATTTTGATAAAATCAAGTATGTTGAGTATGGTAAATAATGTACATGAATTGTGTATACTTAAATGTCACCCTGCAATGATTGTTTATGTACATTACTGTCTTCATATTTGTTTTTCCCATGATAACAAACAAATAAATGCAAATTGCTAAATCATTTACTGTTTCCGTTTATTCAAAATTAAGATATAAAGTACATGACAAGAATGTAGCATCTCACAACTAATCCAGTCTCTCTCTTGTTAACTATTATCCGCACATATCTGCTAGAACATGAAACTGCTGAAGTATTTACTGTTTCTGTTTATTCACATATAGCGTAGTTCAACAAGAAATGAGCAGTTCACATTCAATCAGTTCTCTCACTTTAGACATAAGCAGTTTAGTTCTCTGTCTTGTGCACATATCTGATAGGACCTGATGAAATATGGCAAATGAATACTCTGAAACTGCTAAATCATTTACTTTTTCTGTTTATTTATAAGTAAAATATATAGCATAGTACATGTAAAAAACAAACAGCATTCCGCCACCCCCGCCCCGACCCAATCAATGCTCTAGATGTAAGCAGTCCAGGGCTAGATTTCATAACCAAGGAAACAACTGATGTTTATGTAGATTCATAGGTAGACTACTCTGCGTCTATTAATATTCATGATAAATTTGTCGGAAATATGTATAATTTTGCATAAAATATTTTGGATTAAACTTAAGCTGGATTAAATGATTATGAAATTCCAGCCATTTCACTACTGTGTGCACGTCTGCTATGTCCTGGTACCTATCAGCAGGTTGTTTTTAGGCGTACAAGACAGAGGCTGCAGGGAGCACAGTTTGACGTTGTATCCTTGCTCTATGGCCAACCTAGCACGATCCGAGTCCACCAGGTTCATACATTCTCTACCTGGAATACATAAAAACAAAAAGTAAATAAAGCTCAAACAAGCAAATTTCATAGCCTGTCAAAATGGAACAAATAATAAAAATGACAAAGATTTCTAATCTGATAAATGAAACAGGGAATCACTTAATATGACTGGAGTGTCTGGCAGCCAAAGTCAAAGGTCAAGCTCACCGAGCACAATTTTATTTCAAAGGTTTTATCAATGTGTAAATGTGTTTGAAGTTGATACCAATTAAAAGTTCCTGATATTGAGGCAAATATTGACTGTTGACAGACAGACAAAAATAGTTCAAACAAATAAAAACGATACAAAGTTTTCACCAGCAGTGCAAACAAATATGCAACAAATGCTGCCAAAAACTGATGAAGCCAGGTAAAAATAGTCCAAAATAATCCGCACAACCCAAGTAACCATGGTTTCAAAATTGTCAACAAAACACATGAACCAATATAGGTAGAGATCGAGCATTGAGCTGTGGGTGCACTTAATGTTAGACTCTTCCTTGAGATAGGACAGACAATGTCATTGGAAATTACCACTGTCTTCACACAAGAGTCTTAATGTAAGTATCAAAATTACATTTAACGCACATGTATGCCATATTGTATGCGATGTCATTGTGCGCTAACGCCCATGACATCGCTTCCTTCATAATTGTTTTTGAAGTCAGTGCCAACACATGATAAAGGAAACGAACCAATAAAGAAGCTTGTTCTCCATATAAAAATCTACACAATCAAAAACTTACTTTACAAACACTGCCTATAGTTTGACCAGTCCCAAATGTCATGCCTCAAGAGGTCGTTGTTCACCTATAGCCTCTCTGATCAAACATACAGCCTTGTACAATGCAATAGAGAATACATACCTTGTTTTAATAACTGTTGATTCTCTTCGGTCTGGTCTGCAGCATGGCCAAGCACAATCAAATCCTATAGTAAAAAACAAAATTATTCTTTTATATATTAATTAATTACATATTTTTAAGTTTATTATGAGCTTTAACAATTGATATTCAGCTTTAACAATTTATTATGAGCTTTAATAATTAATATTCAGCTTTAACAATTTATTATGAGCTTTAAATGTGTAAGGTATAACATGGCATATTACGCACCACCAACAATGGGTTAAACAACTGTGTGTATTTCTGAGACATAAATGCAACATTTACTGACCATATATTGCATGTATGTAAGGAATAAGTGACTTCAAGGAAGCAGGGCAGTGGTATGAACAGACTACTAACGGAATTTCTTGTGTTGTCTTTTGTTACGACATTTTACCAAACAACCTCATAAATATGCAAACTATTAAGGTAGCATCTGACAAATGTAGGATTAGAGTCATTCAAATACAAAGCCTAGTCACCTTATCCTGCAGTTGCTTGCTTCTAAAGTACTGACTTCTAGGGTATGTGATTAGATGTGTGTTCTGTATGCCACCATAGCAACAAGGGCAGATAACAAAGGCTGCGTTCCTGTCCAGACACTGCTGTAACACAAGATCAGTGGCTACACCGCAGGCATGAAGACAGACACCAATGTCAAACGGTCCTTGAAAGTAGTCCAGATTACACTGAAAATACAACAGGCAAATTCATTAATTATCAAAGTACATGAGAAAATATAGATTTTTTGTGCCCTACTTTTTTCCACATTTCAGAAGAAAAAAAACTTTAAACTGCTCTACATATGTTGGACAATTATATTCATGTCAAATGTAAAACACATATTGCTGTTCATA
>ENA-OREC01001860-OREC01001860.1-marine-metagenome-genome-assembly--contig:-NODE-1860-length-11155-cov-14.178733_pt1 | contig 11155 bp, 3 predicted proteins | sample MGYA00248626_ERZ508543 | MGnify/ENA primary metagenome ERZ508543 (study PRJEB26211, sample SAMN05518279) | marine metagenome | isolation source: Puget Sound, Washington, USA | host: Bankia setacea... | reverse complement strand
ATTGTCATGAACAGACGACCTAACAGACAAGTTAACACTATCACAACATTGTTTTATGAGTTCTTAACGCTGCATTGTCATGAACAGACGGGCTAACAGACAAGTTAACACTATCACAACATTGTTTTATGAGTTCTTAACGCTGCATTGTCATGAACAGACGGTCTAACGGACAAGTTAACACTATCACAACGTTGTTTTGAGTTCTTAACGCTGCATTGTCATGAACAGACGACCTAACAGACAAGTTAACACTATCACAACATTGTTTAATGAGTTCTTAACGCTGCATTGCCTTGAACAGACGGGCTAACAGACAAGTTAACACTATCACAACATTGTTTTGAGTTCTTAACGCTGCATTGTCATGAACAGACGGCCTAAGAGACACTATAAACCCTATCACAACATTGTTTTATGAGTTCTATCTATGAAACTACTAACTATTGTATCATAAAGGGTTAACATGATCCGGTTCTTGGCTAAAATCTGGGAAGCGTTCAATAGTTTTACTACACGATCGCTTGCATGCGTTTTATCTCGCCTTAATGATGTTTGTGTTGCTAATGAATAACTAAAACAGCCTGTTACACCCATCATCAAGTGTGCGTCTAAAACAACTTCTCGAACTCTAGTCAAATAACCGACAAACATTAATCAAATTAACGATACGGTTATAAATACCCCCATGTTCGTTTCATCTATGTATCATAGCTTTGTATACAGAAACTCCCACGCGCACATACTTCAACGGCATGGAACGTGGTCCTTGCATTTTGAAGGTGTTTGTAAACCCTCTATACAAAACCCTAGATAGTTTCTTCTTCTTGCTGAGATTATTACCGTGTTGGTCAAGATTAATAAATATTGGTTTTAATTATTGTTAAAGTAATGATTTACCTATCTTATACGAATGATTCACCAGGTGTTGTGTTACCCACTTATCAATTCCGTATGTCTAAGTCTAGATATACACGCACATCATTATTTGTGGGCCGTTATCGAACATTATTCAATTAATTACACATGCTTTGTTTGTCCAAAACAATATTATGTATAAACCGCCAACATTAAATGCGATATAGAGCGCCATTTTATGTGAATCCTAATTTCATGAACCCAACTTATGGGATGTGTTAGTTTTCTTGAAACGTCATACACAGTGTGCTGTTAATGTGTGCTGTTAATGTGTGCCTTTTGGTATGAACATAACTAGACGTTTATTAACAACATTATGCTATTTTTAACGTCAATTAGTGTACACAAACATTAAACAAATTGTGGTTTGATCTAATAAATGATTTTACAACCACCGATATTAAATACTACATCTGAAAATAGAATGTTCATCAACTTCCGTGATGTTTCAATGATTCATTAGATATAAGGAAAACTTGAGCAAACACGAATATCACATTACATTAAATCTTATGGAAGATAAGCTATATAGACATGTAAAGTTCGAGGACAGCAGACCAACATTTTCCTTATTATTTCACTTGATTTTGGTTAATTTTGATAAGCTTCTTTCAAAGCACGTTTGGCCACTTTCTTTTTCTCTTTTTTTAAAGTTTAAACTTTCTTTATTTTCCAACGATTACGAAACAAGTTATACAACTTATATTAATCACGCTCGTTGGCACCGATACGTATCAAACTTCTCATTAGAAATCTGACTAACTTCTAATGGCAGTATAGGGGCGGCGTGGTGCAGTGGGTAGCGCGTCTGACTCGTAATCGGTGGATGCCTGTCAGTCGAGAGTTCGAGCCCCATCAAAGGCTCTCGTTATTTCCTTGAGCAAGAAACTTTACTCTCATTGCTTAGTACTGGTTGGTTTCAGGAACGGATTCGAGCGTGATTTACATTGAGCAAAATTTGCTTGTTTCACACTCGAACTGAACTTAATTAGTACAAACTAATACGATTAGAAGTGTCATGCTTTTTAAACTGATGAACAAATCGATCTAATTTAAGTTTGAAGGAGGACAAGAAATCGTTGTCCTGTTCCTTCTCACATGAAGTTTGTTTTCTCTCGTGTTAGTACCAACCTCGACACTATATATACTACCCTTGTTTTACATCATAACATTGTCATTAATCTGAGGAATGTTATAACAAGCACGTTTTTGCAAAATAATAGCTCTTTTCTCTATACTATAATAGTTCATTGATTTGCTTGATTTACGATAAACATTTAAACGCTATGCCAAACCATGTAAAGACGTGAAACATTGTCTTAAACGCACATAAAGCTTAATCTGTTAAACAACAAATTCCCTGGTGTATTGTATTTAAAAGACAGCACAACAACACAAACACATACATACTACTTCTAGAGTATCATACACCAACCAATGTTTCTATTTATTTACTTTAACTTTTCTTTACAATTGAAATATATGACTCATATATGTACACATTCTTCTTTATACTTGCAGATATATGACCTTTTCGATTTTACCAGACTATGTTGTGACATACGTATTTCGTGTGGTATCCAGTACAAGATTAAGTCTCAACCAGAAAAGGCGCGAATAAAAACGTCACGTGATCGCGCTAGGGGCCTCCATGGTGGAAACAGCATTTTGACATATACGCTAACATTATAAACCTGGGGCCCGACTTGCATAAAGATCATATAGTTACACTATTGTAGTATCGTAAATTGGTGATTTACGATAAATGTTAAGACCGTTTCATGAACGTCCTCGTAACTAAGCTACAATTCTGATTAGTGCCGGGGAGAGAAAAGGTAGGACCATTTGATTAAAGGATATGGCGTGACACTCATGCACCTGCTATAACCACACGACAAAGTACACAACATAACCGCCAAAACAAGAAAGCGAATCGGGTTAATAATTACCGATAGTCAAAACATGTATATATGTGACATTTCACTGTTTTTACAATATTAAACACCCTTTGAACACATATGTTTATCATTTCTAGTATTTTAACACTCACAGAAGTCGGTAGCAATGACATTTACGATGTTGCAAGTAGTTGAGCGAGAGGCAGAGCTCTTGTAGATTTACGTGAAATATGTACAATGTATTATTTAATAGAACGTTTATGAAACGATAACTCTTAGTAACGCTATGTTAAGTGATGAGTTATGGTAATATTGTACGTAAGCTATGTTTATGAAACGGGCCCCTGGTCATGAATATTCAAAAAGAGGATAATATTAATGTCGTTAAAGCTTCCTGACAGCACGAAAGTAAACTGGCCAAAATCAAAAGAAGTTCTACAAATTGTAACAAAAAGTACTATATGATTGGGCTAATAATTAACACTAATTTCATAAGGTTTTGAGTTAAATATACTTTGCTTTTATCATTGGTAAAACTCTTTGTACACTCTAAATTTTGTTTATCGACACGTCCGTCAGCAGAAAACGTCAATCAATAACTGTTTTAAAATATCTCATAAATTGGCCAGAGCATTGAAATGTTTTAATTCTAGCGATGATTTGGACGATGTCGATACACTGGACACAGCGTGTTGTTCGTGTGTTCGGCCTACCCTGTCTGTGCTGCATGTCTGCTATTTGAAAAATGCCCACTTCTTTTCTCGGTCAATTGTATTGTTTCATCTTATGAAAGTTCTAGATACCGATTGTAAGTCACGTGCGTTTGATGACGTTCACGGTTGGATGTCGTCATACGGACTCTCAGGGACTACGTGGCATGGTATTACACATTCTATTTCATACTAACCACATGTACTTAGAATCGCGCTCCTATTTCTATATTATTGCAATAACCAAACATTTCGATTCCGTTGGTACTTTGCATACTTACATTTAATTATTAAAACTATAATTGTCAACACAGAACAATAAATCCAGAGCCACACAATATGTGATATGTACACCACATGTACATTGTCGCATACCATATTTGGTAGTACAGTTGATGTGTCCTTCATAGCAAAAAATCACTAGGTAAGAAAATGGAGAGTGGTTAAACTGCAGAGGTAACATAAATACAATAACAGCAGTAACTGATATATACTACACGCTCCCAAAATCAAGTATAGTTGTAACGTTGATAGACTATTTTGGTTTGGCCTTGTAATAAAAAAGGTCATGATCGAGCATTCGTGATGGTTCGCATGTATGTGATGTAATATTGTTTCTTCTGGATGTTTCTAATACACGATGGTAAAGCTGTTTTTAAGCATCCACTACTGTTGTTGTATGGTAACATAGTGGTACAATCAATGTACAAGTAAATGTGCAACTGAACGTATAATGGAACGTGTCGAGCTCGGCCAGTCATGTTGTCGTATTTGTCGTGCCAATCTGCCATCTCGTCAAAAACAATAAATGTAACAGAGAGAGGACTGGAAGGCCGTATCGCGTGTCTGTAAAATCCATGACCAACGTTATGATTTCTATTCGCGCCCGGCTTGTAGAGCTGTACATCTCATCTCCAATAGAAATGACGCCAGGGGTGTGTGCGTGTGTACGTGCGTGCGTGTCTGTGTGTGCGTGCGTGTGTGTCCGTGTGTACGTGTCTGTGTGTGTAGTTGCATGCTTTCACATAATTTTACGTCATACCGTCTGTTTGACAAAGTCGATGTATGGTATGATGTAATTAACACATAAATATGTTGATTATATTTAAAACTACAATTTAATAACTATCGTGCGAGACGGAACTATCTTCCTCTTACTTCTTCTTGTGGTCTCTCCATTGCACTAACTTTGTATGGACCCGAGCTATATATATAACTATAAGTTGCTTTCATCATTGGTACAACAATGTGTGAACTATAAACCGTTTGTGTACATCTTTAGCAGTAACAGTCTACATTTCCTTCATCGGTACGTCCGTCAACAGAAAACGTCAATCGGTAACTGTTAATAACTTATAGATTGGTCAAGAGTTTCGCTAGGCTTAACTTTGACGATGATTTCATTAGTTGGTTCGTCCATAAGTAGAAAAAAACTGCATTTGAAAGCAGGTGAGATGATAATTTGTCTATTTCAATACGTTAATTTAATCTAGCAATCTGGTCATTTCGATTCTACGATTGTATTTAATGATTTCTATCCGAACCAGACTATATACATCTCACCACAAGTAGAAATTACGCCAGCTATTTGTGTGTGTGTGTGTGCGTGCGTGCGTGTGTGTGTGTGTGCATGTGTTCACGTATTTAAAATGACATACCCGTCTGAGTGATAATACCGCGATGTGAAATGTTTTTTGTTAATGTCTCAGAGTTATTTACCTTTACCAGTTTCCGTATAATGATATCAACCAGGAAATTACCAGCAAATCACACACTGTCGTAGCAACACGTACCTCGGCTGTCAAGGCCATACAACAGTAGTAGTTGTATTGGTTTAGTTCAATTGCCGGAGGTAACGCAATATAACCCTATAATAAATGAGACGCAATCATATTTGGATAATGTAACATAATCAGGCATTGTTTTGTAGTCAGCTTATCATAACCGACACAATCAGTGTTCAATTTGTTAATAAAATATATGCACCGAATGAGCATTGCCTCATATGAGCTTTTCGTTTAAATACCGTATACAATGTATTTGTTTTGCCTTAACACATGCTTAGTGAAGAATATCGAAAGTAGTGAAATATAAACAAAACCTAAATAAAACACATTTCAATACATTATAATTATATAACAACAAGAATGCAATGTTCCCGGTTGGTAATTTTAATAATGACAATGTTCTGGCGTTTGCGATGGTTTTTATATATGTGATAATATGCTGAATCTTCTAGAAACTGTATTTTTTCGCCCAATAATGTTTCGTAGAGAAATATGGTGATACTATAACTATATATGTTTAATATGAAATTACGCGTACGATGCAAGGTATCGTTCCCAGCTAGTCGTCTTGTTTTATATGATGTGTATGTCAGGTATATAGTTAATTATATGCATGGACATTAACGAGAGCACTGGATGGCCCTATCCACGGTACCGTACGTGTCATCTATAATAATGGCTATTCGAATAAGGCGTACATGCGATATATCTAATCTGATATAAAAGTAACGCCATCTGCGTGTATATTCTTATTTCCAATGTATATTATTCACAATACACACATATTCTCTTTGACTAAAAATGTTATCCTTTGAAACTAATTCTCCACCACCTTGTAAATTTCAATAATGCTACGGATATGACTTAAATAAGCCTAACACTTCCCATTCAGATCCCTTTTGTCGATACTTGTAAATCAGTTGTCATGTATTATCAAAGTAAAGGTGGTGTCATAAAATGCAACAATATATATGTAAAGCTAGAATTTGCTTTCGTTCTGATGAAGTAAGTTTACCTAAGTATTAATGAACGTGAAGATAGGATGACGTAGACATTTGGTTCTGTGCCACAACTTTGCATTAACAGGAAACAAATTGATAACGAGATTGTAAATGCCAAACATCGTATAAGGATGAAACTCTACTGATGATGTTTACGCTTTTGTCATGAACATTGAGCAACAATAGGAAAGGCACTCTGCATGGGTATTCGTGAAATAGAAATGATATGATATGTTGATAACGCTCATGTCTACCGTTTACCAAAATAAATATAAACATATGATCCAATAAACGCATTTCTCATGGTGTTAATAGTGGTATTTAAGGTAAGACCTTTAGTTCGCGTAGTATTTCGTGACGTGGTAAGAGTGACAGTGGAAACTTTGCCTGTGTAATATTGTCGAATTTCGTTGAGCTGATATCATGGAGTACAATACTGGTTACGGATACAAATCAATAAGTAATCGATTATCTGTGCCAAACATCGTTAACGTCGTCATTAGCATCGTCACCATCAAAAACAATTACAATGTATCTATGTAACAACATATACTTTCATTAAAAATAGTAAATATAAACAAAATTGCTATATGCTATTAAATTCATGTTTTTCTTTTACAACTGGCACTCCTGCATCACGCTGCCAATTGCACTCCAGGGTGTGGCAGGATTTCCCAGACCAAACGTGGCTGATATGTCTGATATAATTTTAATTGTGGTATAATAATTGTTTTACTTCATGCAGATATAGTAGTTGATACTGACATAGGTGGGTAAGTGGTTTTTTAATGGTTTTAGAACTGCCTAAGTAGTCTTGAAAACTATGAGTATACATAAGGCAATAAAAGTAACACTACTATCACGCAGCTTCCGGTTGGAACACATGTTTAAACACCTCATTGAGCAATAATCAATTCGAAGTTGATCCAGACAATTTAGAACACCAACGGATACACGTGTTGGCCATTTTTAACTACTAGTATACCATGTTTTTGACAATATATATACAGCTACTTGTCTATGGCCATTTGTAACAACATATATTAATATCATGTTAGGCTTACAAGAAGAACAATATTTTATATTATATTAATACAAACAATTAAAGGACACGCACTTTTTTCATTTTATTTAATGCAATATATTCTCATATTCCGTAAAACATAGATTTGATTTTGAATTATTTTGCAATTTTTAATACAAACAATGTACAAGCAAGCAGTCATACAATACATACAGTGCTTTCATACTGTTATGTACATTAATAAATTTAAACAACGTAACGCCACAATGTTTCACATAAATTGAATACAAACAACATATCCAGTACATTGGAAGTTGGTTAATTGTCGCAGTGAAAATCTAAGGTTGAATGAATTAATTGACAATTTTTAACATACATAAATTATTTCTGTAAATGAAGAACACCTGCTTCAAAATGAGTGTAACTGTTGTCGGTTGGTTGTATATATGAGCTAGCTACTCGGAAATGTGCACCGTCCTTATTTCAGGACAACTATTGTTGTATGTGTTGTGTTTCCGTTTCAGATTTGATCATAGACGCAATGTTTACTAGATTCTTTCAATGGATCAGGAAACATAGGGAAAAAAGGATTTTACATTTGTTGCAAGAACTACTACTCACCTATTGAAAACGGCCCGTTCACAGAACCATGTGAACACCATCTGCTATCAAATTAAAATAGATATTCAAAATATTTGCCTTTTTCTCGTAATCCTGTTCAGACAGACTATAAAAGATTCTATGAAATTGCTCATATACTGTTTGATCACGATACAACATTTCCTGCTTAATAACCACTGTTATCTCTACAGTTAATCATCCGGCTATAAATAGCTTGGCATTAAAACGATTATTTGATAATTCCGATAATTCAGGCACGGATTAACATGCCTGTATTCCGTTTATGTTACATCATCAATAAACACTTCATAATTAACTTTCCCCACTAGTTTGCACCCGGTCACCGTCTAAAGGATATGTTTCCCAAATACTTAAAAAAACTAGAACATCCTTTTCATATCTTCACTGTTGATCAGTTTCAGCGTTAACTATTGCAGATAAAATGCATTATGGTATCATATTTAAATGTTATTAAATGCTTTAGTAATTCCATTATATACCATTAAACATAATCAGTTCGATGTTCACACAATATTCGTTCAAAGATATGTAGGTTAAGATATCAGCAATAACACTGCCAGATGTTGATAGATTCAGACAAGGATTCGAAATTGTAAATATCTTTCCAAACAGTAAATGGCGGTTTTATGCATATATTTTATATCATATTGAGACAAATTGAGAAAAAACACCATAAAACTTAAGACTAGTCTGAATTCCATTGTTTCTTGTAGTAATCAAGATGCTATAGATCAGTGTCCGATGGAAGATTTTTACACTTCTATCAGAAATAACAATTGCAGATGTTGATTTATACCGACAAGAATTTAAAGTTTTACTTTTGAAACTTGCCAAAAAGTTACCTGGTGTTTAAATGCATGTTTTATATCCGCAAGAAAGATGAGAATTAAGAATTACCCGAGTTCATGGTTTTATATTATGTTTCAATGATTTGTAAGATAAATGTCTAACGTAAGATTAGCCAACATGAAGAGTCAATCGTAGGGTGAATATAAAAGGGTTCTATTTGCTTCTTTATTGAAACGACTTAGACTAGTTTTGCATTCACCATACGGTATCTTGACCACTTCAACAGATGGCTGATGTTTGCATGGTTCCGATAATTGTTATAAAATACAGTGACAAGTGTCTAATATTTCCCTTACATAGCTCACACGTTTAGGAAAGGTCATGCCTAAGCAACTTGTTATTTCAGAAATTCATTGACGTCATGGAAGTTTATAGGAAGTCTTGTTACTTTCTGCGTAGCTGTATAACATTACTTTTGACTTACATTCTTATGCAAATTTGCCCAATCATATTGACACCGAGAAGGCACTCGACTGGGTGAACTCAAATATATACGTTATTCTTGTTCAGTAGTGCTATTATAACTTCCCTGGTGAGTAGCATTACAATTATAAACTATAAGTCGTCGTAGAATCTTCATTTGGAAAGTGAATGATTCATGTCTCAATTCTCAACACTGAGCATATATTTGTTTATTACTGTTCTGATAATCATGCCGTACACCAAAACTTAATTAATAAGTTGATGTTAATAATGATGTGTGTATGATTAATGTTCGTTATATACTATATTAGATACATTTAATGTTACATATAGTTAGTCCAAGGCGTGTCTACGAATGTGTGGTGGTAGGATGTATTAAACAAAGACACAAGTCCGTATTTTACATTGTAGAAGATGATTGTCACTATTTACGCCATTTAAATTTAGACTATTCTTGTTCATATTAATATTTTGAAATTATTGACTCTTAGTGAAACCCTTTGAACAATTTGAAAACACATACACATCCTCATTGTCCATCAAACACTTCTCCTTCAGGAAATTGAACAACTGGGTACTTGAACAACGATTGATAAATAAGGAGTAATGATGTGTCATGTCACACTAGTATATAACTCTTACCAGCGCGGTAATGTCATTGTCCGTGAGATTTAAAGTCACAACTGGTCAATTCTGCACAGCGTAGGATTTAGCAAAGCCACCAAATGGACAGAATATGACCAGTGATGCATTCCCTTCCAAACAAAAACCGTGCTCCCTTTTCTATAAACGGAGCTAGGCTTACTATCGTGCATTGTAATATGTAATTTACTTGTTATTCAGCAGTTTGTATCCCAGCGCTTGTTCTTGACCTACATCCCTAAAGGTGTTTGTTTCGTTGTCATACATAACATGTGGACATTGTTTTCCTTTCAATACACTCCTGAAAGTTGTTTTATGTAATGTATATGTGCCATGCACACGTTTCTTTCATCAAAGCCAAATGAAATAATATCAAAAGTGTAGGTTGTAAAATACACAAACGGTATTTCAGTGTGCATTCTTTGTTCAAGTTACTGTATTCTCATTGTTGCGATTTGGTTCAAGCTTTACATAGGCCATACACTGTATGTATGTATATATCTACATTGTATTTTGACAAACCTTTTATGTCATAATACATACAACCAATTTATTTTATGTTGAAAACTGACTTCTGTTTAGTCATAGTTCATATAATGTGTATGTGATTTGTTTGCTGATTGCACTAACTGTTTGACTATGCAACATGTATTTAACAGAGTCTGATCAGTGACATAATCCATCCATCCTCGCGTTCGTTTTTTATGTCGTTTGGGATTTGACGTTGCTCGCGATCTATCGATTTTACATGATCGCACATGACGTTATCTGCTCTGGTTAACACAGTCGCTATTAAACACATTTGCGTACATTTGCACCTTCACCAATATCATAATTACACGACAGTTAACCATATAATCATAGTAACATATTATAACATTATATTGCTTACTCGTGTTGACACTTTACAATGTAACGTCTCGAACATAGAATGAAGTCAACACGAGCTATAAAAAGAAATAACATACAAGTGACAAGTTCCTTATGAATACACCTTACATTGATGAGGAATTTATTTAGAACCAACTCTTCATAAGAACATTGAAGTCACACATAAATGGTCGTGTGTTCCAACAACTTACTCCAATCTCTTTATTTATGGTACTACACCTCAAACAATAGAGATGTATCGTGACTTAATATAACTTGTATCATGAATAATTATACTTTATAGAGTCCATCAGAGTATGTCAGGGAAGGTAACACCCATAACTATATATTCATGTAGTGCTGTCCATATTGGCCGTCTGATTCTAAAGTA
>ENA-OREC01001859-OREC01001859.1-marine-metagenome-genome-assembly--contig:-NODE-1859-length-11157-cov-16.470397_pt1 | contig 11157 bp, 5 predicted proteins | sample MGYA00248626_ERZ508543 | MGnify/ENA primary metagenome ERZ508543 (study PRJEB26211, sample SAMN05518279) | marine metagenome | isolation source: Puget Sound, Washington, USA | host: Bankia setacea... | reverse complement strand
ATCATCATCATCATCATCATCATCATCATCATCATCATCATCATCATCATCATCATCATCATCATCATCATTATCATCATCATCATCAGTGCTTTAAACTTGGTTTAACACTTGTCATCCCTATTTCAAAGTAAAGTATAAAATTAAAAGTGCTAAACGCTCGCTGTTTACCTATACCTGATCATATTCTACAAGCAATGTGTTAAACACATTTTTTAAAAACCTGCTCGATCATGACATAACTGGTAACTACTATATAAACTACCCCGGGTTCATGATATAGCAAACATTAAAAGCCTATTGGTGTACAGACAGTTCTAGAAACTAAATGTGTAAAATAAAATGAAGGGGACAACACTGTGTGCGCTGTTTATTAGTTTTATGTGTGGACAATGTGAAACTGTCTCCGTCTTGTCTGTGTTTATGGACAAAGTATGGGAATGTATGGAACACCAACCCCATTATGGATTTGCTGATCAAACACCGTCATCAGATGTCGATGTCCTGAAATACACGATGCAGAATGAAAGGTATTTTAAAGACAACACGTTGGTGTTATTTCAAGAGTTTTAAAGTTGAATCTACATTATAATAAAATACATATACCGTCGCCGTGGTCTAGTGATTTTAAAAGGCACCATTCTACTTATAGGATGTTTGAAGGTTCAATCCGGTTTGTGAGCCAACTCTTGTTAAAATGAATGGTTATCGATTAAATTCTTGCCATATTACCAGGCACTTGGCAATTCGGATTGGATTCGGGAGTAAAATATGCACATAGACAGTAGTATTTACAATTAGTCCGGGGGCTGGCCCTATCAATATATGTAACATACTTAGAACTCTAACTTCAAATAGCACGTAGGCCAACAGCGTTAGGTTCTTTGTTCGACTTAATGAGGTGTTGTCCCTGGCAAACTCCTGGTTGTTATATTGGATTTGTTTTATTGTATATTTTACATGCCATGTTTTTTGTTTTTGTTGCCAGTGGTTGGATGGCGCTAGGTTGTGTACCTTCACGATTCAATATGACAAGAGATACAGAGTCAACCCATCAGCTCGTAGGGAAAATGGTCATGTATAATGAAAGCGTGTACCCTATAATTGCAGACATCTATTCACAGAGTAAGTTTCTTTGATGATTTATTACCGTTAAGTTCAAAGTTTGGTTGTAAATTTAAAACGTAGAACACATATAGTACTCATACATGTTGGATACATATCAACGTTCTCATTTATAACATGACTTTGTAGATAACCTTGTTCTTTGTTTGCCATTATCTTACAACCTTCCACAAGGAATCTACTAACTTGTACAACTATCATAGGTTACATTTTAGGAGTGTGTGGGCTTTAACCGTGTTGTGTTACATTTTGTATTAAGTACTCGTGTACTCTTAAATTAATGGAATATCAAGTTTGACAACATTCTTGATCATCATCATAATCATTTGTATACATCTCCTTAAACGGTTATACTTTGTTATGTTCAACAGACGACATAACTTGTGTATTTGTTGAATTTTGTATGACACAACTTTGATTATTTGATTGTGTCTATTTTGGAGTTTTGGCTGACCAGTATCATTTACCTACTTTGAAAGAAACTCTTTACACTATACCAGATGTTATAGTTGGTTGTAAGAGGTTATTAAAACAATGTATCTAATCATATTCGAAACTGCCATTCGTAACTCCATGTTGTTTGGGTCAAACTCACATGACAGTCGATGAAATACAATCGTACAAAACAACGAGAATGTGTAAACACTGCGTAAAAAGGTGTTTGTGTTGGAGTAAAGTTGACAAAGTTTTATGAATATTTACGACTGTGTGTAAAGCCCGGTTGTTCTAGAAGGTCGTTATGAAAACAATAATTAAAATAGAACGCTTGAACGTGCATAAGCCATATTTAGTGAATTTTAATTTTGATATGCCTATTCATTTCATTCGCGCATCAAAACCTGCTTGAAAACGATATGTTATGTTAACTTGCTATGTTTTACAATGTATATATGATTGCTTATATTGAGCGTTATACTGTTAAATATATGTGCCAAGTGGATATTTGGCCTTCTGGTATAAGTAAATAACATTATTGAACGTTTACAATGTTACCTTTCTCTGTATAGCGCCAGCTGGAGATTGGGACTGTCTACTCGCGACTGAGGTAAATGGATCAGATGCGTTTGACGAGTGCCTGACAGAAGAGTCACTTATGTCGTACACCCCTATATCAGACCGTATTGAAAGTGTTTGCAAGTACGTTATGGTTAATGAACATGTTCTCATATATCTCTTACATCCAAGACAACAAACAATATCGTCATTTTGTTTTGTAAATGTAATTTATGTTTAACCTGTCGTGAAACATAATCCAAACGTAGGCTAGGAAACTCCAGACACACTTATCAACCTTCATGCTTTATACGAGCAAAGGTTCTCATGAAAGAGATTTGAGATATTGTAGTGCTCTGTAAAAAGCTGCTTGGACAGTACACTTTGTTTTTGGCCGCTTAATTGTATGTTTATGTAAGTTGGAACTTTGACATTTAAAGACGGGGGTTACTGTATTGGTCTGTGGCAGTTGGGTTATTCATGTCGTTTAAAACTTTAGTTCTGGTGTGTGGACATGAATGTGAATATGTCAAAGTGTTAAACAGGTTAATATTGCCTCATCATTCCCCGTGTATTGTTTAAAGATTCTGAATTGTATATGATTGTAACAGGCTTGATATTCATAATAATAACTACAAATCCTCATTGTACTTTTTAAAAGTCGTACCAGGTCGCCATCTTGTTTATTCACTGCGGTATAGCTACCAGTTTTTAGAGACGCTTCTAAGATAAATAATTAGTTTGCTATTTTTAGTGCGCGCAGTCATGTGACGTTACTGCGCAGCATCATATATTGCGCGTGTAAACACTTTGGTGCTCGTGAGCAGCATTTTCCTTAACTTGTTAATGCTCGAACGTTTAGTATATAAGAGCGCACACATTTTAGTCTAGGTCTTCGGTCCAGGTCATTTCTCATGAATTATATAGAACCGCCCGTCTGCATATCTCTACAGTATGGTGTGTATCCTTGGTTACTAAAGTTATATAGAAGTGTCCATTTATTAGTACATTAAGTATATTTAAGGTAGTGGGAAACTAGTGCGTGTATTAACGTTACGTTTTTATACACGGTGAAGCTTTTCTTGATAATATAATGCATACGGTTTTGTAACTGGACCATTGGAGATGTTTATCAAGTTGACACCATCAGCCAGACTCAAATAATTGACCCAATTTTGAAAGAAAACGTGTCTCCCAAGTGTACATTACCATATCTTTACGGAGAATGATGACAGCAAGTTTTTGTTTTCTTTAATGGGTCGTATAACATTGTTCCAGTATTTACAAAACACAATTTGGTGTACTTGATGTCTACAAAAAAATGTTACGCCGTGTTTTGTCAGACAGGGGTGCAGTTTTCTGCGTGTCTCCGAGTCAAGTTTGTAACTTACGTACTCACCTGTCCGCAAAATGGGATGGATTCAGGGTAACATTGTTTATTATTAAATAAAAATGCACATGAACACTTGAATTTTAAACTAAAAATGGTTGTATTTGCCAAAAAGTTTCAAACTATATCAGATGTTATCATGTCTCGGAAATTAACGTTTCCGCCCATAACCATTTCATCACGTGCTCAATGAATTCATAAATAAGCGTTTTCGTCCATAGATACAGGTAATAGTCAAGGAATGAATTCAAAGAACAGGAATAACTAAAGATTAGCCAACTCTGAGGGTGATCAAACTATTGACACATTCGACAAAACAGCTTTCATTTTGGACTTTCCTCCGTAACCACTGTTTTTTTATTAAATCAACACCATTTCAGTAATAAACTCAGTATCAATGATAATTTATAAGAGGACAAATATAGTTATAATGTTCAAACCCCAAAGCTGTTTGGGTCATTTTCCAACTTTTACGATTTCATAATTGAGTCAATTATTTTAATCTGCGCTGACCATATGTTATAAACGTAGAATAAAAGAACCCTTTGTTTTGTCTTTGTTTTAGTACAGTAATTTAGAATATAATCTACACCATATACAAGTATACAGAAAGAGAGTAGAAAGTGCACGTTACCAACACTATAGAGCTTCACGGGTATAACATAACACACATCACGACCACACAACAATATGTACTGAACATGTAACTTGTTTTTAAATCTGATCATTTATTAATATCGTCCCTTCCAGTCTGTGGTACCCAGCCGAAAAGACACAATGTGTAGAGGTCCTTAACGCAAGAAGTTGCAGTGCCAATGTTGTTCAAGCTGTGACGATCTTAGTGGAGTCAATGTTTAGTGTTTGCACATGGTAAGAACGTGTAACCAACATATAGTTTATATTTCCAAAGTAAATGTAAATTCGTATGTGACATTGAACGCCATATATGTAGTGACACAAAATTGGTTTGTCACGGTCATGTTAAATGTCAAGGTCAAAAGGTTTTTTAACATATATACAATCTGTGTACAGAACGGCAGTTGTCGAAATTACAGGGTTAACATGTAACACGGTAGTCCTACACACCTGGTTTACAACTCTGATGTCTATGTAAGAACAAGTTACCAGGTTTACATACCTTAACAACTTGTACGTGGAGTATCTCGATGTTACCCAAAATTATGTACCACATGCATACATTGATATTTCCCAGCAATTAATTATACCAGGATACCGATTAGTTAAATAATTATTACATTGTTTCATTTTTTATTGCGGAATATTTATAGTATGATGTTGTATACAACACAACATCGAACGCATTTCTTAATTGCATTGTTTATCTGTTACAGGTATCCACCAGTTATGACAACACCAGTACATCAAATATGGGACGAAGCCATGCACTCCCCCTTCTTAACGTGTCAATATAGTCTTGGTGTATACACTATATCCACAGCCAATATATTCCCACCCAATGAGAACACAGCAACACAAATGAACTCCGTTACACTTGGACAGCAACAACACAACGATATTATGTCACATCTGTGCAACTCGTAAGACACACTCAAAGAGCTTTACGTTTTAATTAAGAAGATTACAGAGAACACGTTCTGCAGTGTTCGCAACATTTACAACCAATCACTTTAACCTAACGTTGCACATCCTTTACTCCGTGTACACTACAGAGTCTACTGCGCTTTGATTGAAATACAATGTTATTATCCACAACTCATTATCCTCAGCTTACCTAGCATGTTTACGTGTACATTTTTATAGCTACATGTTTTCAGGACACAGAGCATGAATGAGTATGCAGATTGTTTGGCGAACCTTTTTGATGGATCACCCTACGTTCAGTTCTCGTCTGATAGAGAAAGAATCAGAAAGGGAATTCAGCTCTACTGTACAAACCAAGAACGTAAGTTTAAGCAACGTGTGTAATGGTGATTGTTTCTAAATCACATTAAATATGTTGTGTGGCCATTTTAATCTCATCGTTAATACTAAGTCTGCTCAGTCTAAGGGCATACTGTACACACGTTATCAACATGTATTGCTGCTTTTGTTTCAATCAATTCAAAGGTCAACTGCAATAACAAGGTCGAGGCGAAGCAAGAGTATCAATAACAGAATCATCGCCAGTTAATAGTTGCCCTATTTATGAACTCTTATTAATTTAGCTTCATTTTATCATTTGAGAAGAACATAGGATTCCATTTTATTTATTTACGTCGCCTACAAGATGATTGGGCCATGATAGCATGTTTCACTCTCAAAGGAACCTTTTACATGTACTTTTATAAATATGCACAACAATTTGGGGTTGATACTGTATACTTAGAGATAACGGTCTAAACGGTATCTGCTTATTTATTTCATCAACCTATAACATTTAACTTTATTTCTCACTCATCAAAACGTGTATTACTTTGAAAATACAAGTAGAAGCTACATTAGAACATATCGCATGCTAGAATGAGCTATACGCGTTTTTGAACTGTATTTGTGATGTTTTACATTTCTAGTGATCAGTTCCCAATATGCCTGTACCTATAGTGCGGTGTCACAAAAGACTTGTAAAGGTGGAATCATCGACACGTGGCGGACGGTTTATAACAACACAGTTAGTGCCGATCTATTTGGATACTCGTGCAGGTAAAACTATTTACAATGTAATGGACAGTAAAATGTAACCTCGTCGACATTATGTTTGTTTAGAGACCCTTACTAGCTTTAGACCAAAACGGTTGCCATAAGCAAGTCGAGAATGCACAAATGTGAAAGCCAACGAATGTTCACCCAAAGAACAGAATATATGTTTTTTTATATCTAAATTGACAAACCAGGGGCCCGTTTCATAAACATAGCTTACGTACAATATTACCGTAATTCATCACTTAAGCTAGCGTAACTAAGATTTACCGTTTCGTGAACGTTCTCTTAACTAATACATTGCAAATATTTCACGTAAATCTACAAGAGCTCTACCCCTCGCTTAACTACTTACAACATCGTAAATGTCACTGCTACCGCCTTCTTCGACTGTTATGATACTGGAAATGATAAACATACGTGTTCAAAGGGTGTTAAATACTGTAAAACATAGTGAAATGTCAATATATACATGTTTTGACTTTTGATAATTATTAACCCGATACGCTCTCTTGTTTTGGGCATGTGGTTTACCTTGTCGTGTGGTTGTAGCAGGTGCACAGAGTGTCACGCCGTATACTTTAATCCTATGGTCCTACCTTTTCTCTCGTCTGCACTAATCATAATTGTAGCTTAGTTATGAGGACGTTCATGAAACGGTCTTAACCTTTATCGGAAATCACCAATTTACGATACTACAGTAGTGTAACTATAGGATCTTTATGAAACGGGCCCCAGCTGTCTTATATTCAACAGTATCGTCCGTATCGATACCTAACTTGTAGTAATTATATAAGTTTTGTAGATATAGTTTCCTGCAGTGTTGGTTATTTATATCTCAATTCCATATTTCTAGACTTCTTACCGTATTCTTGTTGTTTTGTTCGCACCTAAATACTATTGTACAGATACGAAAAGTATTCAATTCACCAGATACTATCGTGTAGTCCACTATGTTTTTACGATGTCCTAGATCCAGAACGATTGTAAAACTAGTAGTGTGTATACGTGTATGACTCGTAAAGTAAACTACAATGTCAACAAAATGAACAACAAATCTTCTTCACTGTTACTTACGTTCTTCAGGTGTAATTGACATCCTGAAATGTGCTCTAGAAGTCACCAATAACGGCCATTTAACTAACAGTAAAACACAGAAACAAATAGGTAAGAAGTCAACAAACTAATCATAAGAACTAGAGAAGTCATAATCTGTTTGCATGTGACGTTTTATTGATTTAAAATTCTATGTTTAAAACAAATTTATCAAAAGTATAGATTGTTATCATTCGTATTTATTTTATATAATTGTATACAACAACTCCTCCTGCTGATCGAGTGGCGACAGGATAACATGCAGCAGTTCGGATCTCATTACCGCATCAGTTTACCGCTCCGTGTTAGAAAAGATAAATACAGGGCGTATCGAGATCATGCTAGATCCGAAATATCGCAGGTAATCGACTTTGATATTTCGTTTTCTTTACAACCCACTACGCGTACATCTACGAGTTCAACTGACAAACTGATTTTGTGAGATTGAGTTCATTGCAGCACTGGTAAAGCATTACAATCCTTTATGTTGTCTTTATCAGACGATCTGTTGCAGGTTCATTATAGCTGACGTTTGGTGAACACATACACTGAAGTGGAAACTGTCAATTCGAGTTCGAGTTATTACCTCCCGATGTTAGTCCTCCTTTGTATCTAACCTATTAGTTCGCCGTATTTAAACAAACATACACACGTCTATTACACGAAGACGAAGTAAACGATAACAAGTGCGTCGTCTGTACAATTAATTAGACGCTAAAATGCCAATAGTACATTTTGTTTAGTTTCTTCACCGTTAAGACGCCGCTAACTCTTTGCGTTCGCGCCCTTCGTCATCTTAATGAAGAAACTGAAAATGTACTTTTAACTATTACATAGGTATGTGAATACATGGGTGTAAGACCTTATTCTTCACAGGTGTGAAGAATAGGATCTCACAAGGTGTGAAGAATAGGATCTCACAGGTGTGAAGAATAGGATCTTACAGGTGTGAAGAATAGGATCTCACAAGGTGTGAAGAATAGGATCTCACAAGGTGTGAAGAATAGGATCTCACAGGTGTGAAGAATAGGATCTCACAGGTGTGAAGAATAGGATCTCACAGGTGTGAAGAATAGGATCTCACAAGGTGTGAAGAATAGGATCTCACAAGGTGTGAATAATAGGATCTCATAGGTGTGAAGAATAGGATCTCACAAGGTGTGAAGAATAGGATCTCACAAGGTGTGAAGAATAGGATCTCATGTGTCACACGTTTCGAGCATATATGCCACAGCTCCTGGGAAATTTGTGATTGAAGCCAGTTTTTTTATGTACCATGAAATCACATTCTTCACAGGTCAAACATTAGATAATATTTTTAACAAAAAAGTATATTTTTACAACTGAGTCACATTTGTCACAGATTTCTATTGTCAGTATTGCAGATATATTGTGGTGATATACATGTATGTGTATTTTCTAGTTATAAAGACTCGTTGATTATGTTGATGTTTAAGGATCGGCTGTGTTGTTGTTGTTGTTGTTGTTGTAAGCAAATGATTTATCGTTTTTGTATAAGGCGTTTTTTTTTCGAACTTTTGTTGTTGCTGTTTGTTTGTTTGTTTCAGTGACGTTACTGTAGGTGTAACTCATTAAATTAACTTCGCCCCATAGAAAGAGATACATACAGTTTTATATTGTTTTCGTCGGTCGGTCAGTCGGTATATCAAAACTTGTCTGATTGATAGCTAAAGAATGCTTGGGCTTATCGTGCTCAAATTTAACATGGTTTTTGGTCACCAGTCAAAATGTTAATGTCACAGCGACCGTATACAGTAAAAGTTGTTATGATGATAACTGGTAAATGATTGGGTATGGGGTATTCACACTTGGTTACGACTTTCACAGGACCCCTAATTGTCACACAGAATTATAATGTAAAATGACTGTTACCGGTGACTTGGTACCAAGTTTCATGAATATATGATAAGAGCTGTTTGACATAGAGAGCAGAAACATCTGGTTGCCAGTATGCCCTTCCGACGCGGGTATTCACATAATACCTTCCTTTTTTCAAACGGGCGTATAGACTTTAACTTCTGTTAAGCCGTGTAGTGATTATGTCCCTTCAATATACACCCCGAAAACTTTTATCGACCCTGCCCGATATTCGACTATTACGACTGATACCACTGTTCCTTATTATTAGTATTATAAGTATTAATGTTATTATAATTACCATTAGGATACTACTTTTAATTGTGTTTTTTATTATCAGAACTTTATTATCAAATGTATCAAAAGGTAATGTCATCGACACAATCTGTGAAGAATATGATTCATGTGAGAACATTTTGGACAATCATATATGTCACAGGTTACAACTGTGAATAATAGAATCTGTGAAAATAAGGTCCTACACAGGGGTAACTTCATCAAGAATAAGTGCTGAATCAGAGTTTGTTTATAAAGTACTCCACTAACCTTTATTCAGTCAATTAACTAACTTAGTTGTATACCTCATGCACCGCTAATATACACCCATAATAGACACCCTTTACTCTATCCTTGAACTCCAACTTTCTTAAAACAGAAACAGAAAGAATAGTTTTATTGTGTTTACAAAAATATGAACGATATGCAAGTTGATTTTATTCTCAGTTGAGGTCATTTTCCTTCTAATCGCCGTTTTTATTGCTTTCGACATGAACCAAGACATCTGTTTACTGCCGGATCTCGATTTTATGAATTTCCCTTGTGAGAAATATAAAAAAAATGCATCACGTACTCTCTTTTATTCTGTTTTTCGAATGGAATCGAGAGTCCAATCTGAGTTACAGAGTCGGAGGAGCTAACGATTGCCTAAATCCAGTTGTTTATGTACGTTGTATTAATTCTCATGCACTATAATAAAGTATGTGTGTTCAGAACTACATATCCCATGGACGATGGTAGTAATACTTACCGTGGTGGTTTAATAGTAAGTAAGTTGTTATGGGTAATTGCTCGCCAAATCGAATTTATAATTCTACAGTTTCAGTTTAACCGGTAATGCAACCATGTGAAGGTCATGATATGTATTTGATAACCTGCACTTGATTTACACTACACATGTCAGTACTTATAAAATACTGAGATAAAACACACGATCTAAAGACAACGCAATTGTATACTTAATATGTTGCTGCCTTTATTGTCGTTTTCAACAGTTATTATCGACAATACAGTAATAATGATAAATTCACGTGATATTTCCGACCGTCATTATGGTTCTGTTATGTTATGTACTACTATTAAAAGCACCAGACATCGATAAATACTGTTACAGAATAGAAGGTTGAATAGAAATATTAAAGATCGTTTAAAGTTTCGATAAAGTAAGAAATATAAGCTTCTGCTAGGATAGGACTTGTTCTGAGTACATGTATAATCCCCGACAGACTTCCATAGTTCTAATATCTATATAACACATATTCTACGTATGGGTTTTTCAATAACATAATGTACATAGTAATTATCTAAAAAGTTAGTCGTGATAGTCTGCACTAGTTTACCTAGTTGTATCGAATCTATTGGAAAAGTTATCCAATTATTTATTCAGCTCTATGATCTATACTTTGGTGCCCACTTACTCCACTATATACCTTTATTAAGACATGTTCAGTATTCGGACAGTTCACATCTTTATACGTATTCCTTTAGGTATTATATGAGCCGTGCTGAAGATGATCCCAGTATTCCTTTAGGTATTATAGACGAGCTGAATATGATCCCAGTATTCCTTTAGGTATTATAGACGAGCTGAAGATGATCCCATTATTCATTTAGGTATTATAGACGAGCTGAAGATGATCCCAGTATTCATTTAGGTATTATAGCCGAGCTGAAGATGATCCCACTATTACATTAGGTATTATAGACGAGCTGAAGATGATCCCAGTATTCATTTAGGTATT
>ENA-OREC01001858-OREC01001858.1-marine-metagenome-genome-assembly--contig:-NODE-1858-length-11164-cov-12.471092_pt1 | contig 11164 bp, 4 predicted proteins | sample MGYA00248626_ERZ508543 | MGnify/ENA primary metagenome ERZ508543 (study PRJEB26211, sample SAMN05518279) | marine metagenome | isolation source: Puget Sound, Washington, USA | host: Bankia setacea... | reverse complement strand
ATGACGAGGATGGTGATGACGACGACGACGATAATGATGATGTAGATGGTGATGAACCTTTCAACAAAGTATGATAGCAATATTTATGTAACACTCTATTCAACAACATAGTGCGGTCCTACATAAGCATGTTCATCCGCATCACGTGTTTAGCTTCCATAAAAAAGCTTAACAAATTGCATTGCTTTGTATATTGGTATAGTGTCATAACATTAGATACATATTGTTGACTACATTGTCTAGCATGTATACTATATACATGAAGGCCGGTCGTGTTCGAGTAACTGACACATAGTTTTGGTATGCAAGTTCGTCACCATCTAAGGACCTAGTTTCCGACCCTAGGTATTCACTGCACGACCTTAGTATACTAACCAGTCAATGGTAGAGCTTCTGATCACACTGTTTTACAGTTATGTGTTTCTTAGAACATGTACCGACGGCAACAAATCCCACGTTAATGTCACCATGAACTGTTACAGTGGGCGATAAATGAAGATAATGTGCAAGTTTGTAACAGAACGCCGTGTGAACTCACTTCTAATCTGCATCTAATAAACATTCGGGCTGCACAGGTAATTGAGACCACCACACCTGTGTATGATAGCTGTGTCTAGAACTTGCAGCCAGGGTCGAAACTTTGAACATTTTTTCTTATAAACAAATCGAGACGTAGCAAGTGTATAAGGAAATGGCAAATGCTATAAACTTACCAAAACATACACAAGACATACAAATAAAACCACATGCCATTTGTCCATTTTATATATAATATAGACCTCAGTGTTTTGAGCGTTTATTGGTCTAAGCCATTTAAGGGAGATTCCTTCATAAAGGATATTACAAGAGTTGTCTTTTAACATATTATTAATGTAACGAGTTTATGACGCTTTTTGTGAGTCAGTTTGGTAATAAAGTAGGTTCTGTTGCGGAGTCTTTTATTCTGTAAATAAAACTTAATAGAAAAATAGAAAATAGAAAACAGTACGATGTGCGTGACAATTTACCAATGCCAATGAGCCAGTGTCAAGACTAACAATGAAATATTAAGGTGATCTATAAGACATACAGCGCTGCGTTTATATTACATGTGTTAATTGCATCGTACTTTAGATGTAACACTCACCGCCATAACAATAACTATACACGTGCATACAGCATTCTTCACGATAACAAGATACCTGTTCTGTCCTATCTACATACCTGTATATTGATATAGCTAGTTGTCATTGTCATTGTCTTGGACTCATCGGTGGTATGGTAATGAATCCATATAGAACACAGAAACACTTCCACAAGATAGTAAAGTCAAACTATAAAAGCTGAATGAATATGTATATAAAATAAAATGGGACCTTTTAATGCTTTCTTTAATATCTAAAATGACATTTTCTACTTGTAAGTAAGTAAACAATCAAGTACAGCAACACTGCAGCATCTAAACATGCGCATACATACACTATCTAAAACTTTCCCAAAACTGATAGACAAGTTGATAACCACACCGCAACACTTGTACACCATTGTTGCACCACCGACCGAATTGTTAGTTGTAACTTCTAAAGGTCTGCTGAGTTGTTTATATACGTTTATTTTTGACTCCATTCCTGTATATTTAAAGTAACAAACAGGAAGCCGTATATTTCGCACAATTCCAACATAAGTACATGGTCCAACAATACGACAAGTAGTTCATTGTACAGTTCAGTTATATTAGACAAACCGTTGTTGTGACTAAGTAAGGTCAAGGTGGTTTAATGAAGACTATAAGCCGCCAAACAAAGTCACAAACATTCAGCCAGGAGGTCAAGCATGAAAGTACAGCTGAACCTCGTTATATCGAACCTTATTGCCACGAGTTTCGGGCTGTGTTGAAGCCAGTCTAAAGATACCCGACGAATTCGGCTCAATGAGGCTGGGTTGTGCATGCGTTTTAAACTACTGAACGTTTGTTTTCAGTCCCTTGCAACATCTTCTTTATGAGACGTTGATAGTATCCGTGGAACCAAGTCGAAAACGAAACTAATTACGTACAACTATCAACACGTAATGAAAACCGTACAGTTAATTAGTATATCCGACTTTTGTACAGTGTAATTTGTTTTTTTAACATGTCGTATTATAATCATATCTAAGACAAAAAATACAAATTGATATATAAAGAACATGTTATATTGTAAAGTTTAAACACATCGTCATCTAGCTTACTTAAACAAGATTTACGACGTGTCCTTGATATTTCTTGTATGCGAAATACTAATTATTTCGCTGTGTAGCTATTTTAAGCCTTACCGTTATACAAAGTAGACAACAAATTAGACCTTTGACTTTAAATTACGTCATGTTAGTATATAAGGACAGCAATCTCCGTGAATTTCAACAGTGCCCATTATTAATGAAAAGTAGGCCATAAAGTATTCATCCACTTCACACAGACGGCCATTGTACTTATATATCTCTATGAATAAACACTGAATTAATCTGTCCATTGTGCTGGAACATATCCGACTCAGAACGAACCGTATGTTAAACTGATGTGACCTGAATAACGTAAGTATGTATAGCATGTCAGTTCGAGAAAATTGCTGAAAACAGTTTTTGTATTGTGCAAATTATGTGTTACTTTTACAAGGAAACTAAATGTTACAATGAACAGATTAGCTAGCAATTGGCCAACAATACACCATCTATGAGTTTGAGGCACTCAGTATATGCTCGGCCAGCGATTTCCTAGTCGTTATATATTCAGTTTAATTATTGTGTGGGAACATAGCACTGTGATTATGATAGTTGACTTGTTTATATATTCAGCGACCTTGTTTTTATGCAATATTGAAACATTCCCAGATGCAAAGTTCTGACATTAATTATAAATTTATCGAACAGTTGTTTATATGGTATGACTTTTCTGGCATGTGGAGGTTACATGTTTACACGACATTCTTGTCTCTGCAATCCTTGTTTTTTATGAGTATCATTTGCATCTTTTTGTCAAGTAAACATTGATTTGGAATATCCCCAACGGTTCCATCCTGGTAAATAATGTTAAAACGTGATGCTTGATGTATATATTTGCGTTGTCTTTGCAATAACTAAATATAATTGTGTTTGTAAGTAACCAATATCAGGGTTGTCAATAAACTTTAAAATTTGAACTTTGTTGTTTTATTGTGTTGCCACCGATGGAGGAGTACGGTCTACGAAATATGTGTCAAGGCGACAGTACTTTCACGAGGACTTTTAGAGAACACTGGATTGTTGTCCAGACTTTCCGTCAGTGCAGTAATAAGTATTTACCCTTTTTGTGCCATTAACCAGCGTGTCTTTATTTGCCTTGCTTTAATCGAATGGAGGCAGTGTTTTCTTAACAAGTGTATGAATGTTCTTTTGTTTTTGTTTGGATCTCGGCCACAGAGCATCCAGTTCATAATTTTAAGCATTCTACGGGTGTTTATTCTTACGAAATACACGCGTGCTCTTTTGTGTTTTGCTTGGTCCTCGACAACAAGGGCATACGTCCAGTACTTTGAGTGGATGAGCTCCAACCTATTGTCCTTCGTATAAAACTGGAATTGGCACACGTACTTTTCATAACCAACCGGACGCATTTCTCTACTGTTCATTACCGTCTTCCTTATTCATAAAGCTAGTGTGACCTTCATTGTTAGATTGACTATATCGATGTGTAAATCACGTTTACTAGCACTTTTATTTTGATATTCTACTAAATCATACATGCATTCCTAGTTAAAGGTTCAAGGAATGTAGGCAACATCACAATTTACAGCCTTAATATGGTATGTTGCGTTTTTAAATAGGTTACTAGTTAATTTATTTTCTAATTTAGCATACTATACAAATAAGTTATGCCTGTATTCCGCTGTCTCATTATATACACAGCCTGGCAGTATATTTATTATTCAAATGATTGGTAAGCTTTTTTGTTATTGAAATTAAAAAACAAAACCTGACACAATTATTAAAGGTCAAAATGAAGGCCTAACAGGGAATGTACACGTTATTTATATAGAAACATCTAAACCGCATACTGGCTTATAAAAAGACTTAAATTAGAATTCTGCCCAAAGCAAGGAAATACATGACCTCGATGATGGATTTGCAGCAAAGAATAGACGCTTACACCGATGTACGAATAAACAATAAGTCGAATGGACATCAAATGTCAAGTGTACGAGAACATGTTGTTGTTCAAATGTATGGAATGAAAATTCTAGCATGTACATGTACAATGCTGTAAGTACCGCAGCAGCTTATAAGAACTGTATTGGTAGTATTGCTTCAACATGTTCCAAAATATCACTCACTTCTAGAACTGTATTGGTAGTATTGCTTCAACATGTTCCAAAGTAGCACTCGCTACTAGAACTGTATTGCTAGTATTGCTTCAACATGTTCCAAAATAGCACTCGCTACTAGAACTGTATTGCTAGTATTGCTTCAACATGTTCCAAAATAGCACTCACTACTACAACTGTATTGGTAGTATTGCTTCAACATGTTCCAAATTAGCACTCACTACTACAACTGTATTGGTAGTATTGCTTCAACATGTTCCAAAATAGCACTCACTACTAGAACTGTATTGGTAGTATTGTCTCAACATGTTCCAAAATAGCACTCGCTACTAGAACTGTATTGCTAGTATTGCTTCAACATGTTCCAAAATAGCACCCACTACTACAACTGTATTGGTAGTATTGCTTCAACATGTTCCAAATTAGCACTCACTACTAGAACTGTATTGGTAGTATTGCTTCAACATATTCCAAAATAGCACTCACTACTAGAACTGTATTGGTAGTATTGCTTCAACATGTTCCAAATTAGCACTCACTACTAGAACTGTATTGGTAGTATTGTCTCAACATGTTCCAAATTAGCACTCACTACTAGAACTGTATTGCTAGTATTGTCTCAACATGTTCCAAAATAGCACTCACTACTACAACTGTATTGGTAGTATTGCTCCAACATGTTCCAAAATAGCACTCACTACTACAACTGTATTGGTAGTATTGCTTCAACATGTTCCAAAAAAGCACTCACTTCTACAACTGTATTGGTAGTATTGCTTCAACATGTTCCAAATTAGCACTCACTACTAGAACTGTATTGGTAGTATTGCTTCAACATGTTCCAAAATAGCACTTGCTACTATAACTGTATTGCTAGTATTGCTTCAACATGTTCCAAAATAGCACTCACTACTACAACTGTATTGGTAGTATTGCTTCAACATGTTCCAAATTAGCACTCACTACTAGAGCTGTATTGGTAGTATTGCTTCTATATATTCCAAAATAGTACTCACTACTAGAACTGTATTGCTAGTATTGCTTCAACATGTTCCAAAATAGCACTCACTACTACAACTGTATTGGTAGTATTGATTCAACCTGTTCCAACATAGCACTCGCTACTAGAACTTTATTGGTAGTATTGTCTCAACATGTTCCAAAATAGCACTCACTACTAGAACTTTATTGGTAGTATTGTCTCAACATGTTCCAAAATATCACTCACTACTAGAACTGTATTGGTAGTATTGTCTCAACATGTTCCAAAATAGCACTCACTACTAGAACTTTATTGGTATTATTGCTTCAACATGTTCCAAAATAGCACTCGCTACTAGAACTGTATTGCTAGTATTGCCTCAACATGTTCCAAAATAGCACTCACTACTAGAACTGTATTGCTAGTATTGCCTCAACATGTTCCAAAATAGCACCCACTACTAGATCTGTAACTTTCCCTAAAATGACAACACGGCACGGATTCAAATGTCAAAACTTCTAACTTTCATTTTTAACTTAACCTGTAATGCATTTGGCTCAAAACAACCGGAAGGCGTTTTTACATGTTTCTTTTGTTGTCTGTTTCTTTTTCGATTTGGTTGTGAATTTGCCCGAGCACGTTGTGACAGGTAATCTTTCAGCAGACGTACATTTTATTATTGTGTTTGCATGCACTGACACGCAAAGATACACGGGACAAAGCGTGCGTTCAATTTCAATTTTCCTCAACATTGCATTTCTCGTGTTTGGCAAATTCCTTCCATTTGTTTTTAAAACACAGATGAATTGTCGTTGTCAGGTTGTTTTAAATTCCATCACAAAGCTCACGGCTGGATGACACGAGAACCACTTGTAACGTAACGGCTGTAAGGACAGTTAACATGAGACACCTGGTGGAAGGATTGGAACTCTTAAAGTACGCCAATTATGGACCAAGCCACGAGGCATATCGTTGTTTAATGATCCTTTTATCTATGTCAACACAGGGAAATAATCCACGACCCCTCAGCACTACGTAAATAACGTTAGTCCATCATTTATTTAACATACCGTTAATCTATATATTTACATACACGTATTCATTCAATTTAAAACTGTTATCTTATTCTTGATGTCATGTATGGTAAACAGAACCAATAAGTATATACTGAATTGTAAAACGGCCAATCAACGCGATCCAGCCACGTGACCGTACTAAAACTTGTATTGTTTCAAGAGAGAAAAAACACTTTGTTGTCGTTTACTAGTTTCGATAAATGTTGATGTTATTGATAATGTTTATCCCAGTTACATATTTTGTTTAAAACGTCGAACTGTATTTCTCAAAACATGACTATGTCGGTTACACATAATTTATACGTAGCCTTGAAATGAGCTTGACTTTGAACTGTTTGAATAAATAATACTGCCAAAAATGGAAGCGTTGTACTCTTTTGGAATGACGTTTGAAGGAAGCAAATATGCAAAAATTGGTCAAGTACGTGTAAAAAACTGTTATTGAAATTATTACGAAGCACAAAATGGTTACGAATTCCGTCCTAATTTGAAGCTTTTACTGAAGATTCTCTAAATACTGTCATTTGTGTAACTAACGGTATGATAACTGAATACCGGAAATAGTTCTTCTTGGAACCAAAGTAATATCCAACAGATAAATGAGTTGGTGGTGTAAATAAACCAAGAACAAAGCCAGTGCCAATCTGAGGTTGTTGCCTGTCACTAACTCTATTTTTTCCTGGGTCGTTCCGTCGTCAACATTTTAACATTTCTAATAAGTTACTTTACATGAAGCACATTGGTTAGTATGCTCATTATTTTAAAATCCCTGTCGGCTATTTAGAAAGTCAGTTTGTTGTCAGCTGAAGGCCAACCATTTGTGATAAGTCAGTTAGCACCTATCTCTTTCCTTGGTTATCAATGTCGTGAGGATGTTTGTAGATACATAATAACACATTCCAGCTTTTCTGAGCTGCTGTCATGATAATGTATACTTGTAAACACGATACATACAATTTACAAACATAAATTTAAGATAAGAGAGCCAGAGTCGAATGTCAAGAGTTTCTCTCAGTGTGTGTGAGTGTATGTTTATATTAACAATCATGTGTTTAAGAGTCTGAAAAGCAAATTTTACTTATATCATATTTTCTTAAGCTGCCCACAGATATATATTTACCTTCTTATATACGTTTTGTTACACGCTTCGCACATACATACTTCCTAAGGCTGTTATAGGTAAACAGCAAGCATTGAACCTTGACAGTTTGGCCAATCCCAACCATAAGCAGCGTTATATGGTACTCTTGTGTGTGGACAACTGTAGTTGCTCGTGGAATCTCAAGGTCTTACGACGCGGTTTAACACATGTCCGGGGTTTCAAGGTAGAGTCTCAAATTACACGTGACTTCGCGGCTCAATGCTCGATGTTTACCTATAGCAAAGGATTGTTATTTATGCTTACAGTTTATACACCAACTAACTAAATGTGTATCTGTCAGGATATAATCATGATTTACCGAGCTTGTAATGCTAATATTAAGACCAATAGTACATTAAGTGACCAGCATCTGGTCACTATTGAAGAAGTGCAGTTATAAAAGTGTATTAAGTCAAGTAAGTAATTGCCAGATCTGGGACAATATCCCAGCTCATCATAACTCTCGTTTGAGTGCCATTTTAAAGTTTTCATTTAGTTGTTTCATTTCAAAAGGCAGACGAACTGTGTTGAGCCTTATAGAACGTTCGGATTGTGTACGCTCTCAGCCCGCGCCGCCACGATGACGTAAACAAAGATGGCTCACGGGATGAGACAAGCAATCGCGCCATAATTATAAACGGTTCAACCTTGGTAAATGAGTAGACGTTAACATACAGCACATGACGTTTCAACACGTGCATACAATGATGCTCTTACATATTGAATATAATTATATGACAACATGACTGCGTAATTTGAAAGAGAAAACAACGATGGAAAATGAATGTGCAGAGTGTAAAAGCTACCCCACTGTACAACGGTCAGGAAACACTTAACATAACAATATAATTCATCATTTATAGCAATATGACGTATACAAAAAACAGTTATTTACAATTCAATATATTGTAATGTTCAATTGATAACACGTGACTATGCTTAAAATAACTTTAAAAAAAATATTGTCTCTGTGTTTTAAAACTGTTCGAACGCGTGACTATTTTTTAGAACTCTTGAAACTTGCAACAAATGCTTACGAGATGTTCCAACTGGTAACCAATACTTTAGTACCGTTCCAATTTGTAAAATGTGCTGCTCACGCTTTTAACACATTAGACATCTTAGTAAGTGATGTTGATAATGCAATTGCTATACCTCTTGTCACTTCATGTGCCAGGCAACAGCGGTCATATTCGTGACTTCTGACCTCATTTATAAATGTAAGCAACAGTTTGGAAATGGAGGCAACAACTACATACACAACAACGTCATAGTGTCGAGGCCTAACCATCCACATATGTGTCAACGTTTTGAGATTTAAATTACCGTGAAGGAGATTGTTGTGGGAATCCTGTTGCACTAATTATAAGTTAACAGGTTGACAGGTACGTCTTAGGGTCTATGGTATATTTACGAGACGCGTAGTTTGTAAATAAAGTTTTAACATGACTTTTTGACATTTTACTGCAGAACTGAGGACAAAAATGAATATCTAAGTGGACACATTCTCACCACAGGGCACGGTTACTCCATTTACCTGAGTTTCTTGTAAAAGCTTCCAGTGTTCTCCGTACTTCCTGGAATAGAAAAAAAGTTCTAAATGTACACACACGATTATACGTTGTTGCTTTTTTCTAGGTAGTTTTACAACATATGTTTGATAACAAAAACAAACACGATTAGTATTTCCACCAACAACATGTTTGTTCCGCAGGATGTTTCCACATATGTTATTGCAGAAGATGTAGAAACATCACGTACGCCGTGTATAAATCGGTCATCTTTCCCTGTCCTTGGATGCACTAGCTAAGGATAACATGCAGGCAAAAAGTGTTCTCATTTTAGACATTGATCTAGTATACGTACTATATATGGAACACACAGACCACTTATGGTAGGTGTTCATAGATCTAGACAATGCTATTTCAAACACGTATGCCATGAATTCTTGTATTAATTGTAACAATTTTGTTCCAAACACAATACAATATGAGCTGTGATTTTATGACGTTTTCATACATTGAACATTGACCAAGAACCCTCTAGTATGTCTCCATGGTTACAGATCAAACGCTTAATAGCGTTGTGACCGCGAAGACGCTATTGGGTATGCTGGCGATATTTTATTACGGATATGATTATTAACACCGATAATAATATGCACGTAAAACACAATTACAAAGGTCGTTCGAAACTTCAGTTGCATTCTCGGTACATAAATAGAAAATGCAGTACACGTACTTGCCAAACAGTCAGATGTCAGATGGTACTGTTTCTGCAAGTTACGACTTGTTATATTGCATTGTGACATAATATTACAGCGCCTAACATACGTCCTATTTATTTTTAGACCAATCAGAAACGAATGAGTATTCAATCATTAAATGAATCAGTTTCACGTCTCAACGTCTCCCACACAACATTTATCACGGTATAGACTTTTTTACGATAAACGTTTGAATAGCGCAGCTACTATCCAACTTTGTCGCATTATTAAAAGACAATAAAACGCTCTAAGCTGTCTACCATCGGTGATGAATCTGGAGAGCAGAACTTGAGGGAAAGTTTGAGTTTAAAGAGATTTGTAACAACACCGAATCAGCGACCTTTTTAGAAAGATCTTAGACAAGATGATAAAGTATCATGATACGCTAATTAGTGGTGTAACTGGAGGGCCATGTATGGGTAGAGGACACGAATAACATAAGGGGAAACATCAGTGACCTTATCAACTCAAACACATATGCACCATATGGTAGAAAAAGCACCGAAAAACAGATAATAACTTTATTTTACAGGCAAATCATATGTTCGAGAAATCATTTCTCATATACTGTATGAAAAAGAACTAAATGGTTTGTGTTGGACATGTCACTGATTCCAGCAATGAAACACTGTTATTTCCACCAAACGTTGCTGCTAATTGTAATCATGTTGTACAGTAATGTACGCACGTTCTAGCTACAATGAGTCTCTCATACACAGATTGAATCCATGTAACTGGTCCAAATATAATATATCTAAAACATGCGTACCTTCTAGAACATGGACAGCTCCCAACAACACCCGATGATTGGCCAAAGAAACCAACCGTTTATAGTTTGCTGCATCATTGTATGACTGTGCATGTCAGGATATACCAGATGTAAGTCTGTACTGTCGAGTTAACCAGTTAACAATACACTAATGTTTTATTACACCTGAACAAGCAGCTGCTTACCAGCGAGTCAATTGGAGCGACAGGAAAAGCTGTAAAATGCAAGTTTTGTTCGTTAACTAACTAGTTAACGGTTTGGCACTTATATCAGGACGTCCACATATTGTAAGTATCAAGTACCATCTACCGGAACTCATTAATCATTGGAAAAGTAGAGTACTTGTGAGCCTACTAGCATTTACAGGTTTTTTCAACTATCACAATCTGCCTTACAGCATCTCTCACGCATTCCGTGACATAATTCTCACTAATTATAACAAAGGTGACTCATTAAAACGTTACATGCAGTTTTTGTCAACGTAAGTCCAATAGCGGCTTTATATTGGTGCATTTGTAACTTGACCTAAATTTGTGTTTTGCTTTGTCACTTTGCTTAGATATTTTCCTACAACGAGTTAATGGTAAGACTGATCATACCCAGCAATAAATGAA
>ENA-OREC01001857-OREC01001857.1-marine-metagenome-genome-assembly--contig:-NODE-1857-length-11167-cov-11.358431_pt1 | contig 11167 bp, 6 predicted proteins | sample MGYA00248626_ERZ508543 | MGnify/ENA primary metagenome ERZ508543 (study PRJEB26211, sample SAMN05518279) | marine metagenome | isolation source: Puget Sound, Washington, USA | host: Bankia setacea... | reverse complement strand
GGGGGGGGGGGGATGTGAAACATGATAAACACGGATAGCAATTTAAAGGGCATGCCTGTGAAATACTGTGAACAACCTTTTATAGCCCTTGTTGCAATAAAATACCCATCAAGTGACCGTGGTTAGGATGAACAATACCTAGGTAGTTAAGTCATTAAATAACCCCTAATAGCCCGTTTTAACTACTAGTGTTGGAGGAGCTATGTTACTAAATGGCGGAAAGAGAGTTTATTGAATAATGTCTTCAACGATTAAAGGTTACATGTTAACATGGTAAATTAGGAGTGACATATAATTATGGTTTAACTGATATTCTATAAAAGGTTACATGTATAATCAACGGGATTTGTTTCTTGACATAATTTTCGGGTACACGATTAAGACAAACGTTTTTTAAACGATATTGGTCGTAAAGGGTCCATCGACGTTTAGAATTCTGTTAAATTGTTAAGCTTGTATTTAATACGCTTTACTATAACAACAAGCCTTTTATTCAAATATCAAAAGGACAAACTAACGTAGCAGGATGTCACTTCGAAATCATTTTCTACCGTATTGCAATTTCATTTTTGATTAAATGACACCTAGAAATGTTTCAAAATGACAAATCAGTAAACTCTTTTACATATTTTAAAGACAAACACCGTTAATATGTGAAAAGAGTTCCAAGGGCTTCTCTTTTTATTGCGGATAAGTTTGTGTCTGTTTCCGCAAATTGAACAAATAGTGAACTGAGGTTCTATGCCATATTCCCTTGATAGAGGAAACACTACGTTGTATAAATGCAAAACTAAGGAGGTTGTGCAAGTTTAAGGGCCTCGTAAAGTTTAATTATGTAAATGAAAAACTGTTTAAAGCAAACAAAAATTCATCTTCAGCGTCCATGATACTGTGACCATACATTTCGACACTTGGGTTAAACGTTGAATCACCATTTCAACCAACCCAAACTGAGAAATGAACATGTCATAACCCTGTTTTATAGTTCAAAATAAAACGTGTCATTGAACACAAAATTCACATTCTTGATATTTACAAGCCGGAATAACACCCACCGATGGAAAGGCCTGTTTTATAAAGGGGTGGTATTGAATGTACATGTACTTGACAATTAACCGTGACCTTAAAACAATGCTTTTTTCAGATATCCTGGCAATACTCGTAAAAGTACTTGCATACTCTGGTAACACTTAGCTCTTATTGTAAATATTTGAACCATAAATGCTCAAACATCACCGCTATTAACGGAGGATTAGTGTTGATGACATTTACTTTACGCTCAAAGTTTGTCGCAATATATTTTAGATGGGAAGAGTTTTTGTACGCCATAGTTTCCATGACAATTCCAAAGGACTCGCACTGCATTGCATTGTTACGACTTAGATCTATAGAATATAGATAAAATTGATGTTAATTTGTTGTGCCATCACCTGCACTAAGATGCATACAGTTCTTGTCATGATGCCATCTACTAGTACACACGTTTAGTGTTTTTGTGTGCATGGGTGAGGGAAAGAATGAGATGGGCGAGGATGAGGAGGGGGTGCAGGAGAAGAAGGGTATGTATGTAATATGCGTCGAATACCTGCGTCTTTCCCTAGTTCTGCAATACCAGAGCATAAAAAGCTAATTTCTACAATCCATACGTTACAGGACTAATTCTTATACATCCAACTTAGTTTCCAAGGTAATAAAAGAAGGATTCTCGCTGAATATAATAGGTTAACAATTACATCTAATAATGTACATTTCTACACAATAGCGTAATTCTGTGTATACAGCAAATTGATGCTGTAACATTGATACAACACTAAAAAGCCAAATAGTATCTGTAAAATTACCCCATAGATATGTACTGGTAATACATGTGTAAATAGATAAACTTGTGACATCTGGAATCCATGGCAACCAATATTATCTAAAGCTGTATTGATGACTTTGGAGATACGTGTGGCTTATATTTTCTTTAGCAAATCGAAAATGACAAATATATGAAGCTGTGAGGTTACGAAGTAAGTTAACACATATTGGGAGAAAGTCTGTCAACTGCCGTAAATGTATAAAATCTAGATGGACTAAGGGGGAAGTCACATCAGCATTGGTATTGGCTTCAGTTAGAGATGGTGCCCTTAATGATTCGAAAGACATGTTGCGTTATAATTGCGATAGGTTGGCATAGAGCGGGGTACGACGTTCTGGTGACATGTTAAAAGCAGAATCCAAAAATGCATCTGTTTTCATATGTTCATTGTAACTTCCTGCATACTCTCCTCAAATATTTGTTTTAATGTTAATGATAAAATATAAACACCGAAAAGACACAAACACAGACGAGCAATCATGTCCTCTTGTTTTCAATACCCCCCTCCCCCCCAATCCCACCTCACCCTGGCCCAATCCTTCAGGTCACGATTCCTTTAACTTAACAGGAACCAACCTTTCTCAACTCAAATTATCAGTGCATCAGCTCCTGACAAATATCATTGACATCTTTACCAGCCTTGAACCGATAGACATAATACCATTTACAATATACCCACAACCCTTTAACAGTCAGGCTTAAGATTTTACCCCTTCAAATAAAAGAAAAGCCAAGTCATAGAACTAATTATCGATGAACCTTGACTAAAAATCTGACCCCATCGTTGCGCCCGTTATGTTTGTTTGTTGACCATTTTGTTCAGTGTCTCTTTGAGTCTGTCACAGAAACAAAAGCAATCATGACATACAACTTGTATTTGACACGATATCTGTGATTGACCTTTAAACGTCAGACTGGTGTTGTGTGTTTCTTACAAACGTAAATACCCGCTAACAAAACATAGTTTAAAGACATCGACCGAGCATCAATATTTTACAAGATACTTAGGGGGATATAACCAGGCAGTCGTTCTTAATGTTAACCTACACACATGGTTTGAGGGTTGAGTTAGCGCGTGCTTTTTGAAGGATTTGTCATTTTGAAGGGGATATAGTTTAACAAAGTTATATTATACAGTGAAATACAATCAACAATTTACTAAATAACAGTTTGGAACGAGTTCAGAGATAACTTTACTTTATTTTTTGTCAGTTTTCAAGTTTCGAGACCATTTCTATTCTTTCCTAAGGGTGGCTGTTGTTAAAGGGGTTGCCTTTACCTCAGTAAAATTCCCCGATAAAACATGAGGTTTACACATAAACACATACATGGTTTCCATGGTAACCCTGCAAATATCTTTGATCACCTAGTTTAATGAACCACGTTATGATTTGCGAATGTTTTCTACGATCGAATAAAATAGTAATTGTATCTCACACATTACCCATTGTTCTTTGATATCGCAATGTGTTTGGACTCAGTAGAAACCCAAAACAAGATACCCAGATATATCGAACGAATGTGTTTATGCCCAGGTTACAACTAAGATACATGTACGTAAATAAAGTAAAACTAGGATAGAGCGAATTCTACTGTATCGAGAAAAGCGTTCACTGTAAGCATGCGTCTTTATATCGAGGCACGTCTGGGTCCAAAATCGATGAGTTGAGCTTAAAGACAGTTTCTTATATCCGAGCATGCACTTTAACCGTATCGTTTTAGACAATTTGTATTATGTGTTTTATACAGATATACACATTAGCTGCATATTGATTTTAATGTGCCATTTCCACTTATTCTAAACAAAACGATGTTAATATTTCATATATTCGCAATTTATAACCCAAGATAGCAGAGGAATGCTTCACTAAAAGCCTTTCTGATCATAGATAGTGCGTTCTCAATATTTAGAGTATTTTATAATAGTCTGACCAATTATACTGTTTGACATAACATGTACCATTGAGTTTCCGGAAAGCCGAAATTGTTTCTGTTTAACTCGTGCGAGAATAAAAAAAATTACGTTATTGATAACATTTATTAACATTTGAACAGTAGTTTAAAAAAAAACGTCCCGAGTACATGCATAGTTTATGGAATTATGTCCAAAGTAGTTAGAAGTATGACGGATTTTACAGCATTTCTACCCACGTCATATAGAGTCTGCTTAGCTTTATGTAGACTATGGTGACATACGAGAGTACATTTTGCATACTGTTTTATGCGCATTCAAACTTATGGGCTAATTGTTAGTGGGTTTTACGATACTTCGACACACAGAAGGTCATACAGCACATAGCATGATTCAGATTCGCAGGTTATTGTGTTGATACAGCTAAAGACAGTTGTGCGTTCCTACCAATTAGCTCATGGTAAGGAGCCACATCAGAAGCATTGCGTGAATACCATTGGTGAAGGCTAAATGATGGTGCTTTACGATAAACAGATTCCATCCTACCCCGCCTCTCTACTATTCTTGCAAAAGCTAAGTTAAAATCAACTCGCGTCCTTGATGGAGTTGTTCAACAAGAACCTCATCTAGTCTAATGATCATGTCAGACGTGAGAGAGTCGTTAGTACTGTGAACGCATTAGCTATTTCACCGATAGTTTATTTAGTGAGTATGCTTTTTTTAGCTTTGTTGTTTCGGAGAATAAGTTGAATATCTGTCAAAGCTTGGGTGGTGTCGTTGGTGTCGAGTTCGTACCTCAAACGGTATACACTGGTCAAAACGTTTTAATTAGTCAAACAAGGTATTTTTAGAAATTAGTTCACTCTGAATTGACCTCCGATAACGATGATGATGATGACGAAAGTCGACACTTGCCACGGTAACGGCGATAACAATAATAACAACGACGACATACGATAAAGAAAAGACAGTATAAATAAGGGGTTTTATTACGGGAAGTCTGAAATAACACGGCGCACCTGCTAAACAATACGTATACAATTATATAATGAGGTACACTGAACATGTAATAGACACTTGGGTGGCATATGTCAAATGCCAAAGGCTGTTACTAATTCATCAAGTAATTTTTTCTCCGGGGTTACCATGAAAACACATGTTTAACGGATTTCCACCAAATGAAAACATATTCTCACATTAGCACGCCCAAAGTATTTCCTTTTCACACAAGTTTGTTTCTATTGTTCGCCACCCCTGTTTTAATATATTGAGCGGTAATTGACTCCCAACTACGCATTGTACATTCGTGGCAACCATATCTGTGTTTGTGTCCGACATGCTTCTCTATGGTAGGTGTTCTAATTTCGAGACAAAACTAAAAAACACAAAGAGTCAAACCCAAATACGTCTTGAAAGTTTCGACTAGCTTGTCAAAACTGATAGGCGGGCTGATCGTAACATAGAGGCGGGCTTTCGGCAAAGGGTTTACGATTGAAAATGTAAACAGTACCATCAGATGCTCATCGCCAGCCATTTAAAGGTAGCAGCTGAACTATTGATCCTTTAATGTACATGTAAGAGGATCTTTTGGATGTGCTAGTGATACCGTATGGCCGAGCGTCTACCTTTTACGGAAACGGACATTTTAAACGTTAATAATTGCCTTTAATTAGTGAATGGATGAGTGTGTTGGGTGCCATTCGAGTGTCCGTCCAATCAAAAGCTGTAAAATAATTCAAAATGATATGACATTGTCTAATCAACCAATCAGACGAGTTTGAAGCGTGAGACCTGATATGACATGTAGTAAATGTAGTAAACCATTGGAAGTTACGAAAGTCCCTTCAACAATATTGATCGCATAGTTCCTGCACATCGAATTAGTAACGTGCTTCCAAGCGGAGTAGGAAAATGTTCAAAGGAGACGTATAGCGCAGTATTCACATCTGATACTAACACAATGTTTAGTCTATACGTATCACGATGGATAATATAGGAAAGTCGGACTAAGGTCATTACACAAACTTGGCACCCGTTATAAGGACGTTGTCATGCTACGGTATACCCCCAGCTGCGTCGTTGGCATCATGTTCAAGACTCAGAGGATAACAAGCATGTTCTAGTTATGATATGTGTTCAGTTCACGTGTACATATTGTAACCGAGTGAGTGACCGTTGGTGGACAATCATACCATTGTTTGATCGAAGCTGTGTGGTCAGACTGAATAGAGGATAGCATGATTTGGAATTACATGCAAATAAATACAAAGCGTATAGAATGTATGCTTTCGCAAAAGGGTCAGCTTGGAAAATGTAGCATAATAATAGTTTCGCTGTCTTTAAGAGAGGCAGTTTACTTTTAGTTTTAGTTTACCAATGAATACCTGCACTTAACCAGTGTTATCATTGTTCAGGATCACTTGTGCAAAACAGTTTCTCATTTCATTTCTGAAGACTCCAGAATTACAAATCCCAAAGTTATGTATTGTGAACTCTGCTCAGAAGTCAAACCACCCAACTCCCCGCCGAGGGACCCCGTGAAAACATCTGGTTCTAAGTTTCAAACCCTCGCCTTCCGTCACACAGCGATGCATTCAAAGATAAAGCGTTTCATATAATCAGACTAGACAGCTGATTAGCGTGAAAGCGTCCATACTATGCGGACTGCGGCAACTAACAATGTTGATAAAACAGATTGTAGGCGAGCGTTTGGTGGGTTTCCTGTCAACAGTAATCAATCTAACGTTTGATGACTCGTCCACCACACTTCCCCCATCTTTGCTATCCTTAACCTTTTCTACCACACGTTTTCCCCTTGCTCTCCTCTCAACCAACATTTCATCACATTCAGATGTTTATTCCATCTGTTGTATAGATATCTGTTCTGGTATGCATTGTATTTGTAAGATATTCTTTCCATTGTGGTACGCTCATTTTCACGAATCAGATGAGGTCGTATTGTCTAAATTGTATCAAAAGATAAAACCTTCAAATTGATAGCCATGAATATACTCACTTGGAACACATTAATTATTTAACAATATCTATTTCCACAATGGTCGGTATTGTCAGGCACAGTTGCCTAAAAAACAAAAATAAATTACCTGTGCAGTGCAAAATGTGCGTGTTTTGTGTTTGTTTCATAAATGGTTCAACACTTTCTTCTTTCGATATAAGACAAATCTGCGAAGTGCAGCGATTGGTTCAGTGAATACACGTGATATCTTGGATCATTGACCGGACAACAAACATGTTTCAGTGAGTCTATAAAACGTGCATCCTGTTAGTGAAACATACTCTAAACCTGTCCCTAACCCATTGTAGTGCTGGCATACATACAAACAATACCAACTATATGTATTCCATGTTCCCATATTAATGTAATGTTGGCTGAACGTTTGTCTAAGGTGAAGTAAGGTGACCATCACAGTTATGCCAATATTTTACAAAGGTCTATTCCACAATATAACTGTAAACACACAGATACGCAGTAACATTGCGGTGGTCATAGATGGTGGTTACATGTAAGTACGTTCGGTAGCACGTAGTTTTATTTCGATGTTAAAGGAAATCAAATCAGCCTCCCTTTCATACACAGAGCGTTGATTTTAAAACAATGGCCATGAACTTTCCGGTGATTTCGTCGTTGATATGTTATTTGTTGGTTATGTTGTTAGATTCACATGGACTTTTCTGATCGCTTTTTGAGGTATTGTTGAGCTTTTTTGTCTCAAACGAACTATTGAACCATTCGTCTTGGCTACTGAAGATCTAGTTTTTCCGCGCGTTTTCTCCAGTCATGAACTATCCAACCCTATTTACATAAGATTTAGATTTGAAACACACATTTCCAACTTCTATTTAATTTCCTAATTGTCTCAATTCCTTCAATCTCTAAATCATGACATGCCTAAAGCGTCTCCTGTGTATCGATTAAAACTTCACTATCAACACAATGAATCAAGTTTACGAAAACATTAAACATAACATCATTGGGTATTATCAATCAAGTGGACCAGAAGGATCTATTGGAATCAAGTTTAAACCAAATTATCCCATTGAGATAGTAAATATTGTGGATAAGCGAGTGCTTGAAAACGTAATAAACAAGCAGTTAAAATCCACGGTAAACCACTTATAACTTGTCATTTGTATTACAGATTGTTCTTGCAACTTTATGACATAACGTTATCAAAATCGTTTAGTTCTGAAATCCATAGGATCAAATCAATAACCAATGATTCAAATTTAGCGAAAGCTTTAAAGCAGTTTGGTGTGTACAATATTGTTCTAAAATATTGGTGTCTGTTTACTCCTGATATTGATGTAGATCTGCATGTTAACGGTAATGTGTACGTATATACGTATTTGTAGCAAGCTTTTGGTGAAGTTCTAATCCTTTGCATTAATTAAACGTCCACAACGAACACGATTATCAAACAAAAACCACCCACTAAATGCTTATCATTTTATTAGACATCTATAGCGCCTACGTAGTGTTCCAAATAACATGTGTCTTACTAGTTAAGAATAGTACAAACTAAAGAATGTTAGTGAAAATATTACCTTGACATTTTATACTTTTCATTGACCCCTGGATGACCTTGACCTCGACTGATATCGTAATTGAACACAGACGATCATTTGGGACTCAGTCATGTTAATTGATCCTTCAACTGACCGCCCAATTAAGTTTGAACACTGGCAGACGATTTATCTTTGAATTCCGAAATGGTTAACGAGTGGGTCCCCGAACATGTGCCCATTAATGCAAAAATGCTGCAACTATGTATGAAAAAGGTAACAGTAACGGTTGTCTTTCGAAGATAGGTTCTATAAATATGACACAGCGAAAATAACTTAGATTATGGGCCCAACATGTGACTTGTAGATGATTTATACCAGTATACGCGCTTGTTATACACCTGTTTAATTAAGTTATCAGCGTGTTACAGGTTACACTTTTGAGACCATCACTTAGCTACTTGGGATGTTATCTTGACTTTAGACAGGGTCCTGGTCAGTCTGAACTTTACGGTGAGATTGCGGCCACTTAAATTTGTCAGATTGTAGTAAATTGATATATTAGTGTTTTGGTTTTCTCTCGTTGGTCGAGTGGCTAGAGGCAAGCATGTGAGAGCAAGAGAGAGAAAAGAATGGAAAAGGGAAAAAGAGTGAGAAAGTCAATGATATTATTAAAGATAAAGGGAAGGGGATAGAGACAGAGCAATAGGTGAGTGCACGAGAGAGAGAGAGAGAGAGAGAGAGAGGGGTGGAGGGAGAGAGAGAGAGAGACGGGGAGGGTGGGTGAAAGACTGTACAGAGATAGATCGGAAAGCAAACAAAAACAATGAGAAAGGGCAAATGTGTTCCTATTCTCTCTTTCCGTTTTACTTCATGACACATGGCTTTTGCTGTGATTGAAGTCAACGAAACGCTTTCTCCTGCTTCCCTTTGACCTCTAAAGTTGTCCCAGAGAGAAACCTGACTCCTTAAACAACCATCAGAGGGGTTGCAACAATAACAGTGTCATTGTCGACGCGTCATGGCTTGTTTCACGTGCCTTTAATTTACAGACAAGCAGCGTATTAATTCTAAACAGAACAGTGTGTTATTGTAACGTTTTGGGGCCCATCTGTGAATCCAATTTCCTAATATGTTCAACTCATTTCAATAATTGCTGAAATTCCTCAATTCAATTAGCCGTGATTGTATTGTTGACTGGTACTAATTAAAGTTGAAGTCTAGAAGAACCTGAGATTGTCTTTGGTTCGGACGTATGTAAAGAGGTAATTAAAGTTGACGTCTAGAAGAAACTGAGATTGTCTTTGGTTCGGACGCATGTAAAGGGGTAATAGAAGAACCTGAGATTGTCTTTGGTTCGGACGCATGTAAAGAGGTATTGATACAAGTCGGTGCCCAGGAGGTGACGAGGTTTGAAAATGTAAGGGTAAACATCTACGTCAAATCCTTCGAAAAGCGAACCACAGTGAAACAGACTTCCATTAATTTAACGTGTTGCTTTTAAAGTAATACTATGATGCTAAAAGGTTAACTCGACTTTTAATTGAAACCAAATCTGGGAATGCCAAGTTTTAGATACTGGGCTTAAATTACTTCTGAATTAACTCCCAGTCGGCTCCTAATCCTGACATAGAGGTGTAAAAACTATAAATGTCTCGGTTTATCGATTGCTTTGTGCGATTGTTTACTGTTGCTCAATGCGTATGGTATTATAGTAACCCGAACTTAACGTTTCGAAACCAAATCTACAATCTGAATGATTTGCTTCCACATAAATGAGAAATGTATACTTACTTCTTTTTCAAACTTACCGTGGCATTCAAACTATGTAAATATGCGAATTACAAATGTAGATTGATTTGAACGATTACGTTCCCAGTTGAACAAACACGCAACACTTTCAAATTTGTCACAATATAATGGAATGATAATTTGAAGAACAAGTACCTATTGTCAGATTCAGTTACACGGATTTAACTTAAATGCACGAGTATACGTTAAAATGCACGATTCTTATTCCTAACAGGATGTAGTTGTCATTGGTAGCATTTTTTTGTTTAAAGCCTGCATCGTAGTTTAACATTACAAGGGTAGTGAAATATCACAACACGGTATACATTGAAACTGAAAACTATCCAAACTGAAAAATTTTCCTCGTCAAAAATGAGCTTTTTAATATTGAGTGAGTTGTTCATGTAAGCTTAAATCCTCCCGAATCTTAACCGTAGGGTCCGTGGTAGGGGAATGGGGTGTGGGGGTATATGGTTTGTAACCGAACATGTAACAGAAGCTGGACTAACAGTATGAAACAAGAGCCAACCTAGCAACCAGCATCGCGCGTTCTATGGAGAAGTGACAGTAGAAAATGATTGTTGCATGATTTATGTTAGATGTGTGTCATAAATTGTAAAATAATAGGGCCTCATCATCCGCACATCCCTGACAGTAATCAGTAACTGCAGTAGAATACACCACCCCACCCCTCAACATGACCCCAAAAGACTCTGCCCTACCCTCATCTCTTTCTCCCTCCACACTCTCCCCGGTCTGTGTTAATCATGGGGGTCATTAATTTTGATTTATCCTCAATTACTGGTACATATTCCTGTCCATGATTACTGCCCTCATTCGTTATAATAGACCTGTTTGCATTTCATTGTGTTGGCTGTGTTTAGGAAACAAACGCATTATTTGTATCGCACATACTTTTACTGTGCTTATTTGGTTGTTTGTGCATTACATGTAACCCCTGATTTAATATAGACATTGGCGTTGACGCAACAACCTAGACTTGGGGCACCCAGAAGCGTTTAACTATGGTCTGGTTGCACGGTCATGTATATATAGTGTAGGTTGTTTCTCTTCGCTCA
>ENA-OREC01001856-OREC01001856.1-marine-metagenome-genome-assembly--contig:-NODE-1856-length-11168-cov-13.726715_pt1 | contig 11168 bp, 5 predicted proteins | sample MGYA00248626_ERZ508543 | MGnify/ENA primary metagenome ERZ508543 (study PRJEB26211, sample SAMN05518279) | marine metagenome | isolation source: Puget Sound, Washington, USA | host: Bankia setacea... | reverse complement strand
CCCTCCCCCCAATGCTGGCTACTAACAACCCACCGCCTGCACTACTCTGGTCAATGATCACAAACCAACACCATTTCCCATGCCAACAAGAATCAGGACAACTATTGTCTTCAGAACAAGAACAGTTCCGTTCTATGTCTACATAATTATGTTGTCTGAGAACGTAGCTAACTTTTTTAATTTACCTTATGACTTTGTGTGATTTTGTTATTGCTCAATATTTTATAATAAAGTTTTAGTTATTTACAGTTGCCTCGCATACACATCTTAAACTTAAAAATCAAACTCCACAACTTAGATATGCTATTCTGGCCACATCAGCATGTCTTCAACAACACCCTGATACTCTTTGCTACATGTGTATATTGCTTGACATGTGAGAAGCGAAACATGAAAACAATTTCTATCTGTTTCTTTAGTTAATAGCACATAGGTGAGTTTTGATGTGTCAACCAGTGGCTCATAACCCTACTGGTCAACATCCAACAATAAACAAGTAACTCAGACACCATGGTACACAACTCAATATCAAGGTAAAGGTTCAAAATAACATGATCAGATTTCACAACAATCAAGTCTTAATAAAAACAATTTAATCTAGAATCACAACTAGAGTGTCACATCTCAATCCACACGGTTCAATTAGAGACACGGTTCGGTTCAATACTGCAGTTAATATAAAACTTAATACAAATGTATTTCCAACATCGCAACATTTAATCTTTAGCCTTAAAATACTTCTTAGATAGATTTCTAGATATGATTATAGCAGATTAAAGGTCAAGGCAATTATGTCCAAGCTTACTGAAGGTTTGTATTGATGTAGGATTTTACAAGTTCATTTTGATTTTTGATTTTTTTTTCGAAACGAATTTGTATATGAGTCAAGGCAAGCTTTCATTAACAACTTATTAAACTAAGGACTGGAAACAGGCTACAGTATAAAGTTGCTCTTGTTCACCAGTTTGCAGGGTCTGGTATCATTGTTTATAAGGCAGTCCAAAGGATGTTTTTGTAGAACATTTTGTTTTTCTCTCAACCTGACTAGTACGTTGAGCCTGACCAAAATTGTACACTACCACTGGTCAAGTATGGGAAAATACAATTAGGAAATTAGCAAAATAGAAAATACAAGTTGTTTGATCGGTAACATAAATATTCTTGGATATATGCACATCGTCTCAATAAGGACAACATTTGTACCAAGTTAGATGGTAATCCATCAATGCATATGTAAGTTATAGTGTGGACACAAGCATGTGTACTTTGACCGTTAAATGTGCTGTGTGACCTTGACTTTTGAGGTATTGATCCGAGTCAAGGTCACTGCACATCGTCTCAATGAGGACAACATTTGTACAAAGTTAGATGGTAATCCATCGATGTGTACTGAAGTTATAGAGCTGACATGAAATGTTACGGACGGACGGACGACAGATGGAGTGCATTCCTATAATCCTCTCCCCACTCCGTGGCTGGGGATTAAAAAGGAGTCCCAGCTTTAATAAGGCCTTTAATGTTTTTCACCAAACTTAAGTTCAATTAATGTTTTCAGGTTTTTTTCAGTTTTAGTTTTCAAGATGTTAATCTATTTGGATACTTGTTTGCCGGAATTAAAACTATATATACATTAGGTTATAGCCAATTTTTAAGTTTCAGGTGGGCCCATTGCTACAAGCTGTAATGTAATTTATAGCAGACACAATTTCTATCTTGCAAATGTGTCCAGTGAATTAACACATCAAACAATAGACACTGTTTATGTACACTGCATGTAAAGGCCAAAAGGTTAATTAAGTTAAAACAATGGCTATTAATTCATTAGACATACAGTCAGTAATGTAACATTTATATAAATAGCCTTTTATATGTCAGGGGTTTGTCTAAATCAGCTGACAGTAGCCTAGTAGTACAATGAATACATTTGGACAGGAAAAAACCCAGACTGTTATAACTGGTGATGACTCTTACTTAATTGTATCTGGAAGGGCCAGCACATACTAAGTAAAATCAACAGACATTCCACTTGCATCACATGAAATAAGTGTCAAACTTAGCTTCATGCTAGTGTTGATAAATAAAAATATGTTCTGTGTGTTTTCAATGTACACTTTATAGAGAATAAGTAAAGAAAAACATGAAAGACTTACCAGAAATTGAAAACAAACAACATTCCTGTGGTCATACTGAAACTAGGCATCTATATGTCCACAAGTACACCTTATCTGCCTACACTGTACACAAGGCCACCAAACACGTGCTTACTTTCACACTATGAGAACTAACTATCTCTCCTGTAACTCTGTTATACCACTTCTATTATCAGATCCAACACCAATTGTTACCAGTATGTTCTATCTCAACTCCTTACACTGTCCCTACCTCCAAAATCTGTGTCAAACACAAATCTTCCAACGTGTTTCCTGTAATTCTTGTTCCTGCACTCTTTATTACCTCAATCCTTCTACATGTTATCATCTCAAAATAAGTTTCCGTCACAATTTGTTCAACTCTTTCCACTACTATCTGTAGGACTGTCTATAGCATACATATGTTAATAGCAGAGAGTGAGAATGCTTTCTATTCTCCCAAAGTATTGTTTTCTCTTAGTATAATCATCAGTAATTGGGTTGGCAGTGACAGTGGGTAAGCGTACAACTGCCCTTGTCTTTTTACTACACCTATTTACTGATGAATTGCCAGCTATCTCACATATAAGCCACAAGGTCAGTTTCTAAGTTTACTACTATCTGGTACTCGCTGTCACTTGAATGCTGAACTGGAATCCGTACAGTAGATAAACAATGAATTCCATCAACCAATAACAAACAAGTATAGTGTTTTCTGTCCTTAACACTTTGTCCTCAAGTTCACCATCTGTCACTAACTTGTATAACGTCTGTCTATCAGTCTTACAGATTGTCACAGTGCACAAAAACACTGTTATTCTTTTTTTGCAGTTATCACAGAATCGTTACTGTAAGGTGAGAAACAATAAATTAATAAGGTTAGATCCACACAACCCTATCAACTACATGTTAACTGTTTTATATGTTTTTTATCCACTAGCATATCTAATTAACTATATCACTAACTGTACACACTACACTGACAGTATCAGATGGTAGAAACTTAATAGCCAGTTGTGTTCAACCTTACATCAGCTGTTAAGTTCACAGCAAGGATAAAACTCTTAAGTGCAACAACACTACCTAGCTACACCACTTCAACACCATTAAACTACAAGGTCTTTCTACACTACATCAATTTTAAACCCACTTGAAATTCATTATCATTAATTATCTTCGTCCAAAGTATAAATCAACTATGAGGCCTAGATGATACAATAACTGCAAACGTGGGGTGATGGTTTATCGTGTGATGTACTTTTTCATGCAGATAATCCTGGATAAACTGAGTCAGATGACAAAGTCTAAGAGGTGGGGCACTTATTGAGGTGATATATTTACTTGCTTAGACATGTGACTGATTATATTCACCTACAGAATCTTAACAACCACCTAAAAACACCATTCCAAAGTTATAACTATATTTCCTGATCAAATGTACATGGGTTTCTTTTTGTTCTTTTATAAGTTTACTTCCATATTTTTTGGCAAACCATTCTTTAAGTTTTGACAACTTCTTTCTTCATGAAGCAACAATCAATGTTTGAGCTGGAGTATTGGATCGTGGGACAGTTTTTAAGTACTGTCAAATAAATAGAGCTGAGCTGCTAATTCAAACTGAATGAGTATTGCTGACCGTAAATATTTGGTTTGTGAATTATTTACCATCTCAATGAAGTACGTGCCAGTCTTACATTCCATGCCATAGCAGACCACAAGCATGTCATTCACCCTTAATATGAATGCACACTCACTTCTAACAGAGCATCCTTGTTAAGGAGCTCCATCAAAAGGCAGTCTGCTTGCTTCAGTTTCATTTCACCACTGCATACACCACTAATGTTTACAACTCACATTTGGATCAATTGATAGTAAAGGGTGCTGGTTGGTTTGAGGAGTTAAACAACAACTCGTATTTAAATTGGACCATATTTTTTTTTTGATTGCTGAAGCTGAAAGATAACAAGATGTGCTTTTGGTTAGGGTTGGAACACTTCAGACTACAATACATTCAGTTATGTTGACATCATACATCCGAAAGTGTCAAACTGACTAAGATAAACAGTACAATATCCTGTTTAAGTGTTAATTAAAATGTAAACTCATGTATATTAAATTATAATTGTATATTACGCCCTGTCTGTTTAGCAATCGTTGTGCTCTACAAATAGTCTTTAAACAACATGGTAAGTAACTTAATCCACATACAATTTTCTTAATTAAAACTTTAATATATCTCACTTGAAATGAAACTTAGGAACCTAAAATGAACCAGTGCTATTTTATCCTTTTACCTTGAATTTTACTTTAACCAAAGACTCAATGTAATAATTTGAGAGGTAGAGGCGAACATGTTCTGCTTCTATATTCCAAAGCACTTAGAACCCTTTAACTTCATGCATCAATGTGTTGTTTCCTAATACACAAGTTACATCCTGATTGAACACACTTAAAACACACTATCTATGGTGCATTTTGTCACAAGGTAAAGCATTGTGATCTATAAATAGCATTATTCTTAAACTTTATTGCACTGTTCAGTCATGAGTGATATTGGAATTGTTGTGTAAACTCTTCACCAAAATGGTTTCAACCAATAACAATGGCCATAAATATATAGGTCTAGCACTCAATTTATTGCATGTGGAAACCATTAGTGATCATGCTTCTTTAACAGTACCAAGGCCCCTGTATTATTGAGTAATATTGACTAGAGAACACTGCCAACTGCCATCTTATTATCGACTTCCTCTGCAGAGAACTACATTGTTTCCAGTGCTGCATATAGACATGACATAATACTTGTTAGTAGAAAGTTATAGTGACCCCCCGAACACAAAACTACTTATTGACAATTACCAAGCAGGGAGTAACTTCTCGGAATAAGCCATCTAGAGAATATTTCTATCTTCTTTGTTTAATGGCACTTGGAATAAATTTGCTTCAGAATCTGTTTAACAATGTTAGCCTTAGAGTGCAGTATTGTTTATAACTGAAACTTAGGTCCTGGGTGATTTTGGCCAGTAATACATTATGTTATGTCTGTGAAACGTGCGGTACAGTCAAACATGATAACAAAGATTAATGGGAAATCAAAAAGGTGATCTTTGTTGATGGCTGGTCTATTTACACAGGTCGAAATACACCAAAAGCCTATGAATCCAGCACACAAAGCACAGTGGCCTTTCGTGTCAGGTGGTCTTGAACAGCCTACCTACATGTATAAGTATTTGTGACAATCGCTTGAGATTTTTAAATGTAATCGTATCCATTCAATAATCAGGGATACCAGTATATAAATGCTATGATGTATATATTCTTTATCAATTTAACAAATATTCTAAAAGTGAAAGAACAGTTACTGACATATTATGACAAATGCAGCTGTCTTAGGAGTGTGCATGATTGTTGAGGTTGTTCTTAAAGTGAAGTTCCTACAACAAACTTTAATATACACTGACAGTAAAACTGTGATAAAAAGAACACTAACATGAACTGCAGATTTGAAAACAGATGTACAAAATTAATGTACTTATTGGAAATGTGTGTTTACCCCACAACAAATAATGTTACCATGTAATATAGATGTGTTAATTATAACCTTACTATACGTATACTACATGTACTTATTTCACCCAATTAATGTGTGTAATCTGACCTGGTATACATATGATCTACTAGAAGATTGGAAAACAAAAAGATAATATCTGGTAGAATAAAATAGGACAGTTTGACTGAGTTTTCAGTATCATGTATAGGTACTTAACTAAGAGGCTGACTCGGTACTTTTAACAACCTATAAATATCACAGTCATCTCATTTTAACCGACTTAAAAATATCAAACTAGGCTCAGCAATAGCCAGAAACTAGCCCAAGTTGACATATATTTAAAAAAAGAAGATAAATATCTACACTTCTAAGTTAACAAGCCTTGAATTACAACAACAACAACAAGTATGTGCTGAGATGGAGAAATCCCAATGTTCTTCAGAAAACATAGCTTATTCCAAAATTCTGTTACTAACAAAGACTCTGTCTGAAAATTGAGCTTGGTGTTATCCATTTCACCAAATTTAGGCAAGTATCTTTGGATCTGGTTTTCCATGGTTACAAAGATATAAAATAAACATATATATTAACACCTTGCCAACTTTATGAATCCAAGCATCCTCATTTAAAATCCAAATATTTGATTATCTAGTAAATATTACATCAAGAAAAAAGCATCAAATAGACTTATCTAATTGCATTGTTGTTTTATGAATAAAGATACAAACACAATTCTTAAAGAGAGAGAGATAACCCTGACCCTGAACATCACATCAACTATTATTACATGTACACATTGTAACCAGGCAAACCAACTGTTATACAAGCTGTCCACAAACATGTGTAAATAATGCTGAGTGTCCATTAAACAATTAGCCAACTGTCACTAACTGGCATGTATATAAGTGAGGTCATAATTGTTAACAAAAATGTAGGTTACATTATGTGGACGACAGATGGACGTAAATTTCTCCTGTGGACATAAAGTTCTACCCTATAGCCGGTCAGCTGACAAACTGATGTAAATTTCTATCCTTCATCCTGTTAGCAGTGACTGTCAAACAGCTGCCTTATGTTTGGTCATTAAAGGGTATAGTTGTAAGGTATAATAACAACAAAGCAACTACTTATTGTTTTTCCTTAACTCAGTACTTATATACATCAGTAGTTTAGAATTTAAAGCCCCCTTTTCTGATTTTTCATCCAAGTTGTATAAACTTTTGGTGGACACAAAGTCAACCAAGACCTAAATCTGAGACAACCTGAGAAGTTTATTTTGTTTTGTTGAAGCTGACTAGATAAGAGGTTATATATAAGCTAGCTGACTACTGTAAAAGCATAAAATATTTTCATTTGTGCATTGCTTAAGAATAATTTTTCACTGACACTTAAATGCTTGGATTTGCTGCCCCACAAAAAGTCAGTTCCACAAAATATAATGCTTTTACAGTAGTGTATTGCAGCTTCAGCAGTAACTGTCAACAGCAAGGTCATTATCTAGTACAATCATGTGTTCATCTAAAACAGCTCTCTCGATCTCTCTTTCATACTTTATATGACACTATTATCTGTCAGGGGAGGCTGAAGGTTACAATGTATAGTCATCAGGATTACAACTGACTGCACTGCCAAACAAGAAAGTTGTATTGATTTTCTTTGGTAAAAATTACATAACTGTAACCAAGATGTCAGTGATTCCTTTTATAAGAACTAAAATAAAGTCAATATGGAGAATGAAAATCTAGTAAGAAAAAGGCACATGTATCGTTCTGGATATTTTTGAAAATATTCTAGGAACCATCACTATATCTGATTTCTTATTTTGTTCAAAACTACCCAAGGTATTGTTGGCAAGAGAAAATCTAGTAAAATTGTGTAAACTGCATATATTCAAGGATGTTTACTTTTTTGTCTGCAATATTATACAGAAATATAGTCCAGCTGTACTCTTCGGTAGGAAATCTTTATTTCGAAAAAAAAAAGATTTACGAGCAAAGTATAAAACAATTTATAATTGTTATACCTGATATGGAAATGTTTAACTATTGTTTCATGCATGATGTAATGAAAATTACCTTATGAGAACCTTAAAAATGTCAGTGTTGGTGAATATCAACCCAGTTAAAGCGAGTTGTCAAGTCGTCTTATTTGCTGGATAGGACTTCTAAACAGAATAAGTACCCCATTTGGCTATTAAAAACCAGTCTGATAAGAAAATAATTTGAAAACTTAATTATGAAATGAAAACTCTTCAAGCAAGGACGTTTAATGTGTTTACAATTTGAAGGGAAAAAGGAAAATGTTTTAATAGCTATTGACTAAACTAGTGAATAAAGATGCAGATGTCTTTCTGGTAAGGTACCTAGCTTATATTCTTCTATGAAAAAGGGAGCTCTCATTCCATTTAATAAACAGACTTGGAAACTGATTCTCCTTCCTCTTTTTTTTCAAGGTGACCTTTAAAGTAAACTATTTTTTGCCACTTCTGGTCAATGAATTATCATACATGTTCAGTAAAGGCCAGATTTAGTTTTTGTAAGCTTAAATTTATACAGAAACAGTGTCGGGTCCCTACTTGACAAACTAACCAATAACCATCTGTTCAACATACATAGCTATTTCTGATTCTATGTACTATGTGTGATACTTTGTAGAATACCTCGCCAATCTGTATTTAGTAACAATTAAAATGTTTATAAATGGTAACAATGTCCTATATAGTAGGGAGCCTGCAGCAAACTAGCATTCAGCCACAAATAGGTACAGTAGGGTGAAAGATAAACATTTAACTGTTCTATGAGTGATATAATCAAGGCAAAGATAGTTCAGTTTCACTCGCCTCTTTCAAACCGGCAATCAGCAGCATTTATTACAGACTATGACTATTGGTCAAATGTATGACCTACACCACTTGTGACATTTATCTGTGACAACTATGTTCACCTCTCAACCTTTTATGTAATGTCACAGTTATAAACCAAGCTAGATGACTAAGTAGCAGGCTTTAAAATATCCACTAACAAATATTCAGGGCTCAGTTTTAACATGTTCTCATTTTAACTACATGTTAAAACAAGTACTTAAATCAAATTAAGTTCAACTATAAGACAACTCAAAGCTATGATCATGAACTGCAGTTAGCTCATTTAGATGACGGTCTCACTAAATTTATACCCATTTGCTACAAGGACTGATTTCAGACGATCCTAATGGTAGTCTTAGTTATTACTGAACAACATTTGAAACAAATCATGTAGCTTAATGTATGTATAACAACATCTACAACACATCATTTAACTAATATAAATTGATTTATTTATTTGGTAATAAGCGGCCTCCAGCCCAGAATACATACACATGATACAATTAACAAAGAGTGATGTCTTGTACAAAACACATATATATATATATAAACATAGAGCACAATCTACTATAAATCTAGGACTTAAATCCAAACTACGACTACCAAAGTTATAAAACTTCACACAATCCACTGTAAACCAAATAGGACTAGAATTAACCGCCACAATCTAAATTGAAAGCCTCATCATACAGTATACTGTAAAGCACTGCAGTCACAAATATTGCATAATACATTACAATCACCACAATTTATAAACAACAACGGCCTACCAAAATCTACACTACAACTATTAACGGCCTACCAAAATCTACACTACAACTATTAACGGCCTACCAAAATCTACACTACAACTATTGATTTACTGAGTATGAAACAATGAAATATTAAACTTCACAAATCATCGGTTAACAAATTACTGTACACAAACCAAGCTTCCTTCAACTAACTTTAGTATATCACTGCTTTAATTCACTCTTGTAACTTTTAACAGTATTCTTATATCCATCCAGAGCATGATTTTACCTTTAATCCACAGAATCATACAAACAAATGCAACTCATGTTACAATTCTTCACGATAGCTAATTCAGATGACTGGAAAGTTAATTTTAAATATTACATGATCCACACAAAGTCATATCAGCCCATGTTTTGCTGTGTCAATCCAGATTGTAAACAAACTTTGTACACAGCTGTTTAACAATACCTGTATAGGCTTACGTTTGATTGGCTGAAAACAGTGGGCTGGTGTATATACTGATAGCCGATTGGTTGGTTATTTATACTGTGTGGTTATAAAGCAGGCAAGAGAGGTTAGTAAACAGTTTAAATCAGCTGACAACTAAGTCCTAAAATAAAACCCAATAGTGTAAAGTGAATCATGTTGTACCATACTTTTAAACTATCCACACTTGGAGTACTTGGGGAGGACAGGAAGTCTTCAGGTAGTGCTTTAGATTAGAGTACAATTTAAGCCATTCTTCCACAGTATCTGTAATTCAAGTACCAGGTATGTACAGGTACATGTGTATTGGCTCAGACTGGTGAGTTGAACTAACCCTGTTCCTAGGAAATATCCAATGGTAGGATCAATATGGCAGCTAACAGTTGTTTGTCTTAATGAAGCTGAGCTCATTTATATCACATAGTTATTGATATACATGGATATATAAAGTGAGGTGTGCCACAAAAATAAAACAGTCTCACAGTCCTAATCATCAATCATTCTTGGACTTTCCATCAATAAATGAATGCCAATTTTAAGAAATGTTATTGGGTTATGAGAGCGAGAGAGAGAACGAGAGAGAGATAGATAGATAGATAGAGATAGAGTTGTTGTTATTCAGATTAATTGACGTTTATAATGTTTATAACATGAATATTTTGGATGGTCTGATGCCAATATCCTGGCACATACTGTAAACTATTGATATGTTCTAAAACAATCAGCCTTTGAATAATACTAGGTTGAATAAATCAAAGGTAAGAGGAATGTGAATTTAAATCCAAAAGACTCACTACATTCAGTGTAACAGTACAACTGTAACATGTGTGACCGTTCATCATCTTGCACGCAATTCAAATTCTAAGAAGAGTAACATGAATCCATATATACATAACAAAATATTTGTTCAATCTTTCCTTCCTGTGAGATTTTTTTTTAGCGTTCGACTTTTGTCGGTTCTGCATGGTCATTCGGACCTCCCGCATTCGAAGCCAGCACTATACCATTAGGCTATCGAGGAGGCGGTAACCTTCCTCTGAGTGAACCATGCTCTGTTGTTTTTTTGTTCACCTGTCTGTCCCATGCTTAACATTGCCCATTCCATTCCAGTCTATCCCATAGCGATCCCATAATCAAATTACTCCCTCATGCCTATCCCATAATCAAACTTACTCTCTCATGCCTTTCCCATAATCAAACTTACTCTCTCATGCCTTTCCCATAATCAAACTTACTCTCTCATGCCTATCCCATAATCAAACTTACTCTCTCATGCCTATCCCATAATCAAACTTACTCTCTAATGCCTATCCCATAATCAAACTTACTCTCTCATGCCTATCCCATAATCAAACTTACTCTCTCATGCCTATCCCATAATCAAACTTACTCTCTCATGCCT